>ENA-UONX01000372-UONX01000372.1-human-gut-metagenome-genome-assembly--contig:-P74old-NODE-372-length-65552-cov-58.183016_pt1 | contig 65552 bp, 55 predicted proteins | sample MGYA00242466_ERZ724013 | MGnify/ENA metagenome assembly ERZ724013 | reverse complement strand
GCATAGCTAAAGCTTTTTGGAACCACCGGCATTGCCGGTGGTTTTCTTTATACAATCAAAGCGGCATTCCCTGAGCCGGGAATGCCGCTTTTCGTATCACGGTTTTTGACAGACGGCTATCAGGAATTCCGTCGTGACGCGAAGCGAGGGCACGGCGGCAAGCTTTTGCTGGTCCTCCGCGCCGGTCTTGTAATAATAGGGCGTCATGAGAAACAGCGCCTGCACATCCTCGTTTGACGAAAGCGTGATGGTCTTTCGGAGCGTCTGCGTCCGCAGCAGGCGGAAGCCCTCGACCGCAGGCTCGGCGGGCGGATTTTCGTATGGCCGGTCATAGACGGCGGCCTTCAGCTCGAACAGGTGCCGTTCCATCGGCACAACACGCAGCAGATATCCGCCGGACTTCAGGACCCGCAGGAACTCCTCCGCCATGAGCGGCGAAAAAATATTGACGATCAGATCGAGGCTTTCCGCCGCCAGCGGAAGATGCGCAGTGCTCGCCGCGCAGAAGATCCCCTCCGGCACCTGCCGTGCCGCCCGCCTGACGGCCTCTGCGGAAATATCCGCGCCGAGCAGCTGCGGGCAGCCGCCCTTTGCCGCAAGCGCGTCATAGATCGCGCGCGTATACGTCCCCTCGCCGCAGCCCGCGTCGAGCACGCAGGCGTCCGGCCCGGCAAGCTGCGCGCAGGTCTCTGCCACGGCCCCGATCAGATGATCGTAATAGCCGCGCGATAAAAACGCCGTGCGCGCCGCGACCATGCGCTTGTCGTCGCCATGGCGCTTTCCGGACGCCGAGGGCGGCAGGAGATTGACATAGCCGCTGCGCGCGACGTCGAAGCTGTGGCGGTTTTCGCAGTGCCAGACGGTTTTCTCCCGCGCAAGCCTCCCGCCGCAGACGGGACAGAGCAGATCAAGCATAACAAGCCCTCCGATCGCGATAGTTTCTTTATTATACCGCGCCGGGACGCGCAGCGCAAAGAAAAATCTGGAATTGTGCGCGAAACGTGTTGAATTTATGGCGGAATCTGTTATAATTTCAGCAGAAGAGAACGCGCGGGACAAGACGCCGCGCTGGAGCGGAGGAAAAGCATGAAAAAGCATCGCGCCCTTTGGGTGATTATCATTGTGATTGTCGTGCTTGCGGCGGCTGCCGCAGGCGGTTGGTACTGGCTTTCGACCAAAGCAGCGCAGGCGGAGCAGGCGCACAGCACTGTTTACGCACAGTATGCGTCCATGACTGCCGCTGTTGACAGTGTCACACTTACGGTAACGGAGGACGGTTCGCCGGTCAGCGAGTATGATTTACAGAAACTCGGTCTGCGCGACGATCTGATGAATAAGGTCACAGCGCAGTTTTCTGAGACGGATTGTATGACAGCTGAGCAGTTTGCCGCGCTCGGCATCCGCGAAAAGCTGAACTGGGCAAAAAACGCCCATCCCGCGCCTTATCCCTGCACCGTCAGCATGGAGCAATTTGACGCGGCAGCAGTTTTGGCCGACCTGCAGAGCATGAAGCGCACGGCGGCAGAAAACGCCTATACTGTGCTGGAGGACGGCGTCTATACCGTCCACGCCGAGGTTCCCGGCAACGAACTGAATGAGCCGGCCGTTCTGGACGGTCTGCGCGCGTCGGCCTCCTCGCTCGGCGTCACGGCGGACGGGCCGCAGGACGCGTCGTTTGAGCTCACATCGGTCGACTGCTACAAGCAGCCCGAGATCACGACCGAAACGCTGCGCGACACGCCGGACACTCTGTTCCGCAAGGCGCTGGCAGAGCTTGAAATCAAGGTGACATTCAACGCAGATACCGCGCAGTATCTGCCGCACGGCGAGGAAACGCTCACAAGCCATGATCTGGCTTCCATCGTAGACCTGGACCCGGATGGAACAGTCACGGTTGACGAAAAGGTTCTGAGCGAAAAGGTTTCCAAGCTGGCCGAGGGCTACAGCAAGCAGGACGCGCCGTTCCTGTTCGATTCGTGGGTCAAGGGCCTGACGGAGATCAGGTTTATCACCTGCGACTATCGGATCGACGTGCAGAGCCTGACGGAGCAGATCCGCACGCAGCTGCTGACGATGCAGCCCGGCTCCGTATCTGCCGAGGCCGTCTGCTATGACAAGGACGGCAAGCCCTTCTCGCTGGGCGACAGCTATATCGAGGTCGATTTCGACAACCAGCAGATGACCTTTATCAAGGACGGCCGTCTGGTCGTCAACACCAATATCGTGACCGGCGCGCTCAACGGCCACCAGACCCCGACCGGCCTGTACGAGACGCACGGCAAGGAGCACGACATCTGGCTCAAGGGTGACGATTATCTCGTCTTCGTCAAATACTGGGTCAGCGTGGTCGGCGACATCATCGGCCTGCACGACGCATCGTGGCGGTCGAACTTCGGCGCAAGCTTCTATGTCTACGGCGGCTCCCACGGCTGCGTCAACACGCCGGAGCAGGCCATGGCCCTGATCTGGAACCTGGCCGAGGACGGAACGCCCGTTCTCATGCACGGCGCGAACGAGTGGTACGAGCCGGCCAACGGCAACCCGCGCGAGACAAAGGAGCCCGTGCGCGGCACGACCAGCAAGGTCACCGTCCCGAACGGCACGCGCGTGCTCGAACCCGGCAGCAGCCGCATCGAGATCCAGCCGGACGACGTCGTCCCCTTCGCGCTTCCGAAGGAAGCCGGACAGGACGAGGATCCCCCGACAAACACCACGGACACCGCAAAGCCGGTATCCTGAACCAAACTGCCCCCGGCGAGGCTCGCCGGGGGCAGTTTGCGTACCTGTCAGATATCGAATATGCCGATCATGACGATGCCGATCACGACCAGCGCGATCATGACGTAATGCTTCCAGGAGAGCTTTTCCTTCAGGAAAATGCGGCTCCAGAGGACGGACGCGGCGCAGTAGGACGAGATGATGGGGGCCGAGAGCGCAACGTGCGCCTCGTCGGCCAGCGCGTAGATATACGCGAACTGCCCCGCCGTCTCGAACAGCGCACCCGCATACTTGGGCGCTTCGGCCTTGAAGACGAGCTTGTCCTTTTTGATCACAACAACATAAATAAAGCAGATCACGGCGGCGGCGAGGAACGTCAGCTCATACGCGCAGTTGGCCGAATCCTCGTCCAGCGTGCGGAGCACGAGCGAGTCCGCAAACGTACCCGCCGCATCGAGCAGGCAGTACGCCAGCGGCAGGCACAGCGCCAGCCACGACTTGGCGTATTTATAGTTGGAGCCCTCCTGCCGCTTTCTGCGCAGCTCGTCGTCCTCCGTCGACTCGACAATGCCGAGGCCGACCGCGCCGATGCACACCAGCGCCACCGCGCCGATGACCAGATAGCGCATGGAACCGGTAATGGACTCGTCCAGCGTCCCGGTGATCAGGCACAGGACCGCGACCAGCGCGCCGGAGGAATTGCAGATGGGGGACGAAATGGAAAGCTCAATGTACCGCAGGCCGACATAGCCCAGCGTCATGGAGCCGATGTACAGAAGCGATACGGGCAGATAGGTCCAGATCACGTGCCACGTGACGACAGCCCCGCCGACGAAGATCTCATACGCCGCGTGAAGGCCCATCACAACGCCGACGGCAATGACCATCTTGAGCGGGTTATATTTGTCCCGCCCGTCACGGCAGCCGATTTTCGAAAATAGATCCGAGCCGCTCCAGCAGAGCAGCGCAATAATTGCAAGCCAAAACCACATAATTGTTATCTCCGGCAGCGTCACCGCCGGTTCCTTTCTCTGAATAAATATCCTTCACCGCGTGTAGGGGCCGATGCCCACATCGGCCCGGCAGATTGCACCGTTTTTACGGGAATCTACGGCGAATTCGCAACTTTCCAGTGGGCCGATGTGGGCATCGGCCCCTACATTGAGGTATGCAAGTGCATACGGCTTTGCCTTCCTTTTATCCCGGCAGCTTCGCAAGGCCCGCGTCCACGAGCTTCTGCAGGCTCATCAGAATGCCGAGCTTTGCGTGGTGCCACGTCAGGCCGCCCTGGAAATAGACCGCGTAGGGTTCGCGGATGGGGCCGTCGGCGGACAGCTCGATGGACGAGCCCTGCACGAACGCGCCCGCCGCCATCACGACCTCCGCGTCGTAGCCCGGCATGGCCCACGGGACGGGGGTCACATAGCTGTCGACCGGGGCCGCCGCCTGAATGCCGCGGCAGAAGGCCAGCATCCCCTCCGCCGAGCCAAGCTCGACGGCCTGAATGATATCGTGCCGCGATTCCGTCCCGTTCGGCACGACGCGGAAGCCCAGCCGCTCGTACACATTCGCGGCAAAAATCGCGCCCTTGAGCGCCCCGGAAACGACGTTCGGGGCAAGGAAGAAGCCCTCGTACAGACTGGGAAGCAAGCCGAGATTCGCGCCGACCTCCTGTCCGAGGCCAGGGGCCGAGAGACGGTAGGCGCAGCGCTCGACGCATTCCGCCGTGCCGCAGATATAGCCGCCGATGGGGGCCAGTCCGCCGCCGGGGTTTTTGATCAGGCTGCCGACGATCATGTCCGCGCCCACGTCCGACGGCTCGGCCCGCTCGACAAATTCGCCGTAGCAGTTGTCGACCATGCACAGAACGTCTGGTTTGCACTGCTTGCAGAACGCGATCAGCTCCCCGATCTGCGCGACGGAGAACGACGGCCTTGTCGCGTAGCCCTTCGAGCGCTGGATGGTGATGAGCTTTGTTTTGGGGCCGATCGCGGCGCGGATGCCGTCAAAATCGAACGTGCCGTCCGGCAGCAGGTCGACCTGCCGGTACTGCACGCCGTATTCCATCAGCGAACACTTGGACGGACGGATGCCGATGACCTCCTCCAGCGTGTCATACGGCGCGCCGTTCGGGCTTAAAAGCTCGTCGCCCGGCAGCAGATTCGCGCTCAGCGCGACGGCCAGCGCGTGCGTGCCGCAGGTGATCTGCGGGCGGACAAGCGCAGCTTCGGTATGGAAGCAGTCGGCGTAGACCTTTTCCAGAACCTCGCGGCCCATATCATCATAGCCATAGCCCGTCGTAGCGGCGAAGCAGCCTGCCGAAAGCTTGTTTTTCTGCATGGCGGCAAGCACCTTTGTCTGGTTGTATTCCGCCGTCCGGTCAATGGCCTCAAAGCGGGGCCTCAGGCCGTCTAAAATCATTTCTCCGTATTCATATACCGCGCGGCTCACGCCGAGCGATTCATACATTGTCGTAAGTTCCATCCTCTATTTCTCCATTTTCCCGAAAATGTCATCTGCCGCGTCGCGCAGCACGTCCGGCTTGGTGACGATGATGCCCGTTTCCTCGTCTCCGAGAATGAGCAGCGTATCGCCGGGCTTTACGCCGAAGATCTGCCGCGCGTCCTTGGGGATGACGATCTGGCCCTTTTCGCCGACCTTGGCCGTGCCGAAAATATGCCGCTTCGCCTTGCCCAGAATATGCTTTCCGCCTGCCACGCATGAGCCTCCTTTGCAGGGTAATTTTCATACTTGTATAACTTACAGCGCGTCTGTCCGTTTGTCAAGCATGAGACGGCGAAAGGCTCGAATATATCACGATTCATATATGCAATATGCGCTTTTATATCGATATATTTATATTGTTTTTTCCTGTTCAGAATCCGTCATTTTTCACATAAAATTCGAAAAAACTTGATTTTTTCAAAAAGCCTGATATCGTATATGTCAGATGTGCCATGCGGATTTTATATGGCTGCGCAGAAAGGATACGGTATGAAGCGAAGCTGGTTTTTGATCGTCCTGTGCCTGCCGCTTCTGCTGTGCGGCTGTGCGCAAAAAAGCGCGGAGCGCGAATTTTTTGCCATGGACACCGTCATGCAGCTGCGCGCCTATGGCCCGGCGGCAGAGGATGCGCTGGCGCAGGCGGAAGCTGAAATTTACCGGCTGGAGGGCGTGCTTTCCTGCCGGGACGAACAAGCGGCGCTGGCCCGGCTGAACGAAACGGGCGGCGGAACAGCCGGTGAGGAGACGGCGGCGCTTTTACAGACGGCGCTGACGCTCTGCGAACAGACCGGCGGCGCCTATGACCCGGCGCTCGGCGCACTTTCGGAAGCGTGGGGCTTTTCGACCGGCGCGTACCGCGTGCCGGAGCCGGATGCGCTGGCCGAGGCCATGCAGAGCTCCGGAGCCGGACTTGTGCAGCTGGACGGTATTTCCGTGACGCTGACAAACGGCGCGCAGCTCGACCTCGGCGGCATCGCCAAGGGCTATGCGGCAGGACGCGTCCGGACAATTTTAAGGGAAGCGGGCGTCACGTCCGCGATCATTTCCCTTGGCGGCAATGTTGCCGCTGTGGGGAAGAAGCCGGACGGCAGCGCGTGGACGGTCGGCCTGCAGGACCCGGACAGGCCGGAGGCATATTTCGGCACGGTTTCCATTGAAGACGCCTGCGTCGTCACCTCCGGCGCGTATCAGCGGTATTTTGAGGAAAACGGCGTCTGCTATCACCATATTTTAGACCCGCATACCGGCTGCCCCGCCGAAAGCGGAGTGAAATCCGTCAGCGTCGTTGCGCAGGACGATACGCTGGCCGATGCGCTGTCAACGGCCCTGTTCGTTATGGGGCTGGATGCAGGCGCGGAATTTCAGAAAAGCAGCGGCCTTGCGTTTGAGGCCGTATTCGTAACGGATGACAACACGGTCTGGATCACCCCCGGCCTTGCCGGGCGCTACCGGTCCGACCGGCCCTATCAGATACTGGAATGAAGCAGAAGCATTGGATCTTGATCTTCGCGGCGGTCATCGCCGTGTGTCTCGCCTTGTGGCTGCTGCCGCGCGGAGGCGGGCAGACGGCGCTTGTCTATCAGGACGGAACTTTATTATACATACTTAACCTGCGGCAGGACCGGACGCTGACCGTGACCGGACCGGCGGGCGAGAATATCATCACGGTAGCAGACGGCGAGGTCTTCATATCCCGCGCGGACTGCCCCGATCAGATCTGCGTGCAGCACGGGCCGCTGCAAAAAACCGGCGGGCCGATCATCTGCCTGCCGAACCGGCTGACGATTGAGTGGGCGCAGAAGGATGCTCAGGTCGACGCGCTCAGCGGAACAGGAGGGCTGTCATGAGGCTGAAAAAGCTTACGCTCACGGCAGTTCTGACGGCGGCGGCGCTCGTCATGTTTGTGCTGGAAAGCCAGCTGCCGCCGCTCACGGCCATTCCCGGCATCAAGCCGGGGCTTTCCAATATTTTTACGCTCTTCACCATGGAGACGCTCGGCCCCGGCTGGGCCTTCGGGCTGTTTTTCACGCGCGTCACGCTCGGCTGCGTTATCACCGGGCAGGGTTCCGCGTTTTTGTACAGCTTCGCGGGCGGACTGTGCGCGTATGCGCTGATGCTGCTGCTCAGAAGGAAGCTTAAGGGCAGCACACTCTGGGTCAAGAGCGTGCTGTGCGCCATGGCGCACAACGCCGGACAGCTGGCCGCCGCTGCGGCCATTGCGAAAACCGGCGCGGTATGGCGCTATCTGCCGGTTTTAATACCGGCTGCGATACTGGCCGGGACGCTGACCGGCCTTTGCACCCAGCTGGTTCTGCACCGGCTGGCAAAGGCGGGGGTTCTCCCGGAAGAAACGAGTCCCAAAAAGCAAGAGGAGGAAGCAAACGGATGAAACTGCACATCCACGGCGTACACGTGCCGAACCGCAAGAATACGGCGGAGCTGGCCGCGCTGCGCCTGCCCATCCCGGAGACGGTCGAAATCCCGATGTCCATGCACATCGGCGCGCCCGCCATCCCGGTCGTAAAGCCCGGCGAAAGCGTCCGGGTCGGGCAGCTGATCGGAAAGGCGGGCGGGTTCGTCTCCGCGCCCGTCTACGCAAGCGTTTCCGGCACGGTCAAAAAGATTGGCCAGCAGGTCGGCTCCGGCGGGCGGCTCATGCAGACCGTCGTCATTGCCGCCGACGGCAAACAGGAGCCTGACCCGGATTTAAAGCCGCCCAAGCTCGACACCATGCAGGAGTTTCTGGACGCCGTGCGCGAAAGCGGCATGGTCGGCCTCGGCGGCGCAGGCTTCCCGACGGTCGTCAAGCTGACCGTTAAGAATCTGGAGCAGGTCAAGGCCGTGATCATCAACGGCGCGGAGTGCGAGCCGTATATCACCTCGGACACGCGCACGATGCTCGACCGGTCGGAGGAGCTGATGGAGGGCGCGCGTCTCGTGCAGCACTTTTTGCAGGTACGCCGCGTGATCTTCGCCATTGAGGACAACAAGCCCCGCTGCATCCAGCTGTACCGGAAGCTGACGAAGGACGAGGACGGCATGGAGGTCTGTGCGCTCAAGTCTTTGTACCCGCAGGGCGGCGAAAAGGTGCTGATCTACAATACCATCGGCGAGATCGTCCCCGAGGGCAAGCTCCCGCTGGACGTGGGCGCGATCGTGCTCAACTGCACGACGCTTGCCAACATCGCCCGCTACTGCAGGACCGGTATGCCGCTGGTCGAAAAGTGCATCACGGTCGACGGCTCCGCCGTCGCGAAGCCCAAGAACGTGATCGTCCCCATCGGCATGAAGCTTGCAGATGTGTTTGAGCAGGCCGGAGGCTTCTGCGCGGAGCCGAAGAAGGTGCTCTACGGCGGCCCGATGATGGGCATCGCCGTGCCGGATCTTGACCAGCCGGTCCTGAAAAACACGAATGCAGTCCTCGCCATGACGGAAGCAGACGCCGTCCTGCCGGAGCCTACGGCCTGCATCCGCTGCGGCCGGTGCATCCGCCACTGTCCGCTGCGGCTCATGCCGTCGCATATCGTCGCGGCCTATGAGGCGGGCAATATGGAGCGGCTGGCCGAACTGAAGGTCAACCTCTGCATGGAATGCGGCTGCTGCTCGTTCGGCTGCCCGGCGCACCGGCCGCTCGTGCAGACCAATAAGCTCGCAAAGGCGAAGCTCGCTGCGTGGCGCAAGGTGCAGAGCGAAAAGCTCGATGCAAAGAAGGAGGCCGTCAAATGAAGCTTGTGATCTCCGCTTCCCCGCATATCGATTCCGGCGCAACAACCCGGAAGATCATGGGCGACGTGCTCATCGCCCTGTGTCCTGCATTGATCGCGGCCATCGTAATTTTCGGCTGGCGAGCACTGCTGGTGACGGCGGTGTGCGCCGCAGCCTGCGTATTTTTCGAGTGGGGCTTTGAACGGCTCTGCCATAAGCCGTCCACCATCGGCGATCTGTCCGCCGTGGTAACAGGCGTCATTCTGGCATATAACCTGCCGGTGTCCATCCCGCTGTGGCAGGCCGTGTTCGGCTGCCTCGTGGCCATCGTCGCCGTCAAGCAGCTCTTCGGCGGCATCGGCAAGAACTTTGCCAACCCGGCATTGGTGGGCCGTATCGTCCTGTTCCTCTCGTTCTCCAAGACCATGACGGCATGGGTCTTCCCGGACGCCGTTTCGTCAGCCACGCCTCTGGCGCAGCTGGCGGCGGGACAGAAGCCGGAACTTCTGACGCTCCTGCTCGGCAATCACGGCGGCTGCATCGGCGAGACGTGCGCGCTGGCGCTGCTGCTCGGCGGAGCGTATCTGCTCGTCCGCGGCGTCATTACCTGGCAGACGCCGGCGTGCTTTGTCGGAACGGTCTTTGTGCTGTCCCTTGTTCTGGGGCAGGATGCGCTGCGGCAGGTGCTCTCGGGCGGTCTGCTTCTGGGTGCGTTCTTCATGGCGACCGACTATGTGACCGCCCCGCAGACCTACTGGGGCCGGGCGCTGTTCGGCATCGGCGCGGGACTGCTCACGTGCCTCATCCGCTTCTACGGCAGCTACGCTGAGGGCGTGTCGTTCGCCATCCTCTTTATGAACATTCTCACGCCGTATCTGTCCAGATGGACGCAGAGCAAGCCGCTGGGAGGTGCGAAGGCATGAAAAACACGAAAGAGATCCGAAAATCCATCGTCGTTCTGGTCGTGATCTGCCTGCTTACGTCCGCGGCGCTGGCTGTCGTGAACCACTTTACCGCCCCCGTCTCCAAGGCGAACGCAGAGGCCAGAGCCGAGCAGGCGCGGCTTGACGCCGTGCCGGACGCGGCCTCCTTTGCGCCGGTCGAAGCAGTTCTTCCGGAGGAGGTCGTCAGCGCCTACACCGCGCTGGATGCGTCCGGAAGCCCCATGAGTTATCTCTTTACCGTCGAGGGCAAGGGCTTCGGCGGCACGATCCAGGTGATGTGCGTCATCGGTACCGACGGTTTGATCCGCGCCTGCCGCACGATGGATGTCTCGTCCGAAACAACGACGCTCGGCGGCCAGACGGCAAACGAGAGCTACACCGGCCAGTATACCGGGCAGGACGCCTCGCTTTCCGGCGTGAACGCCATCTCCGGCGCGACCATCACGTCGACGGCCTATCGCGGCTGTGTGGAAACTGCGTTTGAAGCGTATGAGCTCGTAAAGGAGGCGCAGAAATGAGTAAATTACAGAATTTCCTGAAGGGCCTGATCAAGGAGAACCCGGTGCTCGTCCTCGTGCTCGGCACGTGCCCGACGCTGGCCATCTCCACGTCGGTCATTGCGGCCTTCGGCATGGGCATTGCGGCAACCGCCGTTCTGATCCTGTCCAACATGGCCATTTCCGCCATCCGCAAAATCGTCCCCGACCCGGTGCGCATCCCGTGCTATATCGTCGTGATCGCGGGCTTCGTCACGGTCGTCGAGCTGGTCATGGAGGCGTATGCCTTCAGCCTGTATCAGTCTCTGGGCGTGTATCTGTCGCTGATCGTTGTCAACTGCATCATCCTCGGCCGGGCCGAGATGTATGCCAGCAAGCACGGCGTTGTGGATTCCGCCATTGACGGCGCGGGCATGGGCCTCGGCTTCACGCTCGCCATCTGCGCCATGGCCGCCATCCGCGAAACGCTCGGCTGCGGCACGTTCTGCGGCCTGCCCGTGCCGTGGTTCCATGAAAACCCCATCGGCATTCTGACCATGGCCCCCGGCGGCTTCTTCGTGTTCGGCTGCATGATCGCGCTCATCAATAAGATCTCCAAGGGCAAGGCTATCAAGAAGAAGGAATTCGGCTGCGCCGGCTGCCCGGGCTGCGGCAAGGGCGCCTGCGAAGGAAAGGAGGCGGCTGCGAAATGAAGACCATGATCCTCGTCATTCTGACCGCCGCGATCACGAACAACTATGTGCTCGTCAAGTTCCTCGGCATCTGCCCGTTTTTGGGCGTATCCAAGAAACTCGACCAGGCGACCGGTATGTCGCTGGCCGTTATCTTCGTCGAGGTGCTGGCCACCGCCGTTACCTGGCCGATCTATCATTTCCTGCTCGCAGGCAAGGTCGACTTTACCTATATGGAGACGGTCGTCTTCATTCTGGTCATTGCGGCCCTTGTCCAGCTGGTCGAGATCGTCCTCAAGCGCTATGTGCCCGCGCTGCATAAATCCCTCGGCGTCTATCTGCCGCTCATCACGACGAACTGCGGCGTTCTGGGCGTGACGATGAACGTCATTTCCGACGGCATGAACTACGGCGAAGCGCTTCTGACCGCGCTTGGCTGCGGCCTTGGCTTCTTCCTCGCGATGGTGCTGTTCTCCGGCGTCCGGTCGCGCGTGGCTGAGGCGGAGCCGCCCAAAAGCTTTGAGGGGCTTCCCATCACGCTCGTCTCGGCGGCGATCGTATCCCTGTCATTTTTCGGACTGACCGGCATCATCGACCGGCTGTTCGGCTAAGGAGGGCGCGGCTATGATGGAAATTCTGATCCCGATCCTGGCCGTGACTGTGATCGGCCTCATCTGCGCGGTCGGCCTCGCCGTGGCGTCGAGCGTCATGGCGGTCAGGGAGGACACGCGCTTTACCGAAATTCGTGCCTGCCTGCCCGGCGCAAACTGCGGCGCGTGCGGCTACACCGGCTGCGACGGCTATGCAAAGGCCCTGCTGGAGCCCGGCACGAAGACAAACCTCTGCGTTCCCGGCGCGGATGCAGTCGCGGCGCAGATCGCGGCGCTGCTCGGCGTGGAGGCTGAGGACGTTGTGGAAAAGATCGCCGTTGTGCAGTGCGCAGGCACGTGCGAGGCTACGAGCGTCAAGGCTGACTACCGGGGCATCCCCTCCTGCGCGGCGGCGAGGCTGTTCTACGGCGGCAACGGCAGCTGCATCTTCGGCTGCATGGGCTTCGGCGACTGCGCCAGAGCCTGCCCGAAGGGCGCGATCTCCATGCAGGACGGCATCGCCTGTGTCAACCACACGGCGTGCATCGGCTGCGGCATCTGCGCGCAGACGTGTCCGCAGAAGATCATCGAGATCGTGCCGGATATCATCCGCACGGAGGTGCTCTGTTCGAGCTATCACAACGGCCCGTACACCAAAAAGGTCTGCTCCTCCGGCTGCATCGGCTGCCATAAGTGCGAAAAGACCTGTCCGCAGGGCGCGATCAAGGTCGATAACTTCCTCGCCCGCATCGACTGGGACAAGTGCACCGCCTGCGGCGCGTGCGCCAGCGTCTGCCCGACCGGCGCAATGGTCTACGGCGATTTCTCCGGCGCGTCCAGAGTTCAGCCTCTTAAGAAAAACTGCGGTGCATCGTAACCCTCTTGACAAACGTAAAGCGCCTGCGGCGAAATGCCGCAGGCGCGTCAATTTTTTATGGATGGGTTCAGCCCTTGAGCTTGTCGAAGAAGCTCTTGCGCTTGGGCTGGCCGTCGTCGCCGACGGAGGATTCGAGCTGCTTTAAGAGCTCCTTCTGCTCCCGCGTGAGCTTTGTCGGCGTTTCAACGACGACGGTGACGAACTGGTCGCCGCGCGTCTTGTAGCCGACATAGGGAATGCCCTTGCCGCGCAGGCGGAAGGTCGTGCCGGTCTGCGTGCCCTCGGGGATCTGATAGCGCACCTTGCCGTCGAGCGTGGGCACCTCGATGGACGCGCCGAGCGCGGCCTGCGTGAACGAAATGGGCATCTGGCACATGACGTTCGCGCCGTCACGCGTGAAGATCGGGTGCTTGCGCACGGAAACGGTCACGAGCAGATCGCCGTTCGGGCCGCCGTTCGAGCCGGCATTGCCCTCGTCGCGCACGCGGAAGGACTGGCCGTCGTCGATGCCGGCAGGAACCTTGACGCGGATGGTCTTCGTGTGGCGCACCTTGCCCTTGCCCCGGCAGGCGGTGCAGGGGTCGGTGATGATGGTGCCGCTGCCGCCGCACTTCGGGCACGGCTGATTGGACTGCATGGTCATGCCCATGAAATTCTGCTGGGTGCGCACGGTGCCGGTGCCGTGGCAGTACGTACAGGTCTGGGGGCTCGTGCCCTCCTTTGCGCCGCTTCCATGGCAGGTGCTGCACGTTTCGATGCGGGAGAAGGTGATCTCGCGTTCACAGCCGAAAGCCGCGTCCTCAAAGCTGATCTCGATCTCACTGACGACGTTCTGGCCCTTCGCCGGGCCTCTTCTGCGGCCGGACGACGACGTGCCGCCGCCGAAGAAATCGCCGAAGATATCGCTGAAATCCCCGAAGCCGCTGAAGCCGCCGCCTCCAAATCCGCCGAAGCCCGCGTTCGGATTGAAATTCGGGTCGACGCCCGCGAAGCCGTACTGGTCGTACCGGGCCTTTTTATCGGCGTCGGACAGGACCTCATACGCCTCGTTGATCTCCTTGAACTTTTCCTCGGCGGTCTTGTCGCCGGGGTTCTGATCGGGGTGGTATTTCATGGCCAGCTTGCGGTAGGCCTTTTTGATCTCGGCGTCGGACGCGTTTTTCTCGACGCCCAGCACCTCGTAATAATCTCGTTTGTTCTGATCTGCCATACTATCTCACCTCAGATTCGGTGGGTAACAGCCGATAGGGGCGGTCACGCCGCCCCTGTCAAGCTGTGCTTCACGAATTAGTTGTCCTTGACCTCTTCGTAGTCCGCGTCGACGACGCCGTCGTCATTGCCGCCCGCCTGCTGGCCGGCCTGACCGGCGTTCGGGTTGGCATTCGGCTCGCCCTGCGGGGCCGCGTTCTTATAGAGCTTCTCGGACACGGCGTAGAACGCCTTCTGAACCTCCTCGGTCGCAGCCTTGATGGCGGCGAGGTCGGTGCCCTTCTGGGCGGTCTTCAGCTTTTCAATGGCTTCCTTGACGGGGGCCTTCTCAGCCTCTGTGACCTTGTCGCCCATCTCGTTCAGGGTCTTTTCGGACTGGTAGATGATCTGGTCGGCGTTGTTGCGGGTGTCGACCTCGTCCTTGCGGGCCTTATCCTGCGCCGCATACTGCTCCGCTTCGCGGACAGCCTTGTCGATATCCTCCTTCGAGAGGTTCGAAGAAGCAGTGATGGTGATCTTCTGCTCGGCGCCGGTGCCGAGATCCTTCGCGGAGACGTTCACGATGCCGTTGGCGTCGATGTCGAACGTGACCTCGATCTGCGGAACGCCTCTGGGCGCCGGAGCGATGCCGGTCAGCTGGAACACACCGAGCGTCTTGTTGTCGGCTGCCATCTCACGCTCACCCTGCAGGACATGGACCTCAACGGAGGTCTGGCTGTCAGCGGCGGTAGAGAAGACCTGGCTCTTCTTGGTCGGGATGGTGGTGTTGCGGTCGATCAGCTTGGTGAACACGCCGCCCATCGTCTCGATGCCGAGAGACAGCGGAGTGACGTCCAGCAGCAGCAGGCCCTTGACGTCGCCGCCAAGCACGCCGCCCTGGATCGCTGCGCCGACAGCCACGCACTCGTCGGGGTTGATGCCCTTGAAGCCTTCCTTGCCGGTCAGCTTCTTGACCTCATCCTGCACGGCCGGAATACGCGTCGAGCCGCCGACCAGAAGGACCTTGGAAATATCGTTGGCGGTCAGACCGGCATCGGCCATCGCCTGCTTGACCGGGCCTGCGGTCGCTTCGACCAGATGGGCGGTCAGCTCGTTGAACTTTGCACGCGTCAGCGTGACGTCCAGATGCTTCGGGCCTGTTGCGTCAGCGGTGATATACGGCAGGTTGATGTTCGTGGAGGTCACGCCGGACAGCTCGATCTTGGCCTTTTCGGCGGCTTCCTTCAGTCTCTGCATGGCGACCTTGTCGTTGGACAGATCGATGCCCTCTGCCTTCTTGAATTCGGAAACGAGGTAGTTCATGACGCACTCGTCGAAATCATCGCCGCCGAGGTGGGTGTTGCCGTTGGTGGCAAGGACTTCGATAACGCCGTCGCCGATGTCCAGAATGGAGACATCGAACGTGCCGCCGCCGAGGTCGTAGACCATGACCTTCTGCTCGGCTTCCTTGTCGACGCCGTAGGCCAGAGCGGCTGCGGTCGGCTCGTTGATGATACGCTTGACGTCAAGACCCGCGATCTTGCCTGCGTCCTTGGTGGCCTGACGCTGGGCATCGTTGAAATATGCGGGAACGGTGATAACGGCCTCGGTGACGGTGCCGCCCAGATATGCCTCGGCGTCTGCCTTCAGCTTCTGCAGGATCATCGCGGAGATCTCCTGCGGGGTGTACTTCTTGCCGTCGATGTCGACCTTGTAATCGGAGCCCATGTGACGCTTGATGGAAGCGACGGTGCGCTCGTGGTTGGTAACGGCCTGACGCTTTGCGACCTGACCGACCATTCTTTCACCGGTCTTGGAGAACGCGACGACGGACGGGGTGGTGCGGTTGCCTTCGGCGTTCGCGATGACGACGGGTTCGCCGCCTTCCATAACGGCGACGCAGCTGTTGGTAGTGCCAAGGTCAATGCCAATAATCTTACTCATAATAATTTCCTCCTATATGAATGCCTGTATTTACAAATTTATATACTGCCGGATCCCCGGCTTGGGTGCCTTTTAATTTGCAACCTTTACCATCGCGAAGCGGACGACCTTTTCGCCGACCTTGAAGCCCTTCTGGAAGACCTCTGCGATGACGTTTTCGCCAAGCGCTTCGTCCTCGACGTGCATGACCGCGTTATGAAGCTGCGGGTCGAAAACCTCGCCTGCCGCGCCGAAGCTCACGACGCCCAGCTTTTCCATGACGGAGACGAGCTGGTTCATCGTCATCTCAACGCCCTTTTTAAACGCGGCATCCTGCGTCTCCTGTGCCAGCGCCCGCTCGAGATTGTCGTACACGGGAAGGAACTTCTCGACCGTCTCCGAACGGATGTCGGTATAGAGGCTTTCCTTTTCCTTCTGGCTGCGCTTGCGGTAGTTGTCGTATTCGGCAGCCAGCCGCAGATAGCTGTCATGCTCCTGTGCCAGCGCCTGCTGCGCCTTTTCAAACTCGCTTGCCTCCTGCTGCTTGGCTTCCTCGGGCTTTTTTTCCTCGGACTGCTTCGCGGCTTCGGCTTCGGTCTGCTGCGCAGCTTCTTCTGTCTGCTCGGCTGCGGAGGCGGCCTGCGCCTTTTCCTCCGAAGCCGGATTGCTGTTTGTTTTCTTACTCATATCTATGCCTCCGGGTCATTGTGCTTATTTTCCGGCCCTTCGATCGCCGGGGTCTGGTTTTTCTGGAACATCCGACTCAGGTTCTCGGCGAAGTAGCTCAGCCGGGCGGTGATCTGCGCGTAATCCATTCTGGTCGGGCCGACCACGCCGATCAAGCCCTGCATCCCGTCGCCGATATCGAACTTCGTCATGACGACGCTGGTGTCGCGCAGCTCCTTCGACACGTTTTCCGGGCCGACCAGGATCTGCGTCCGGCTGTCCGGGGAAAGCGCGGCGGGAAGATTGGAGACCACATCCTCGTCGAGCGCGGAGAGCATTTTCTGCGCCTTGTCGATGTCGTGGTACTCCGGCTGGCCGAGAAGCTTGGCCTGCCCGGTCATGTAGACCTCGCTGTGCTCCTGGTGCAGAAGCGACGTGACGAAATCCATGATGACGGGCACGAGGCTGGCCGCATTTCCGGCGCTTCTGGTCACGCGGGACAGAAGCTCTGGGCTGAGCTGTTCGGCGGTCAGCTCCGTGACGCTTGCGTTCAGCACTGCGCCGAGAAGCTTCAGATCCGCTTCCGTCAGCTCGACCGGGAGCCGGATGAGCTTATTCTTGACGGAGCTGTCGCTCAGCATCACGACGAGAATAAAGCTGCCGCTGTCCGCGAGGATCAGGTCGAACCGCTTGACTGTCAGCCCGGCGGCACGCGCCGCCATGGCGTAGGCGGGCAGATTCGTCATCTGCGAGACAAGCTTGCCGACCTGCGAGACGACCTTGTCGACCTCCTGCATTTTCAGCTCCATCGCCTGATTGATCGACTTCGTTTCATCGGTCGACAGGCGGTAGTCCTGCATCAGCTCGTCGACGTACAGCCGATACCCGGCAGGCGACGGGATGCGTCCGGCGGAGGTGTGCGGCTGCTCCAGATATCCGAGCGTCGTCAGCTCCGCCATCTCGTTGCGGATGGTCGCGGAGGAAAAATCCATGTCCGGCATCTGCGCAATGGTCTTGGACGCCACCGGCTCCGCCGTGCGGATGTAAAGATCCACGATCGCACGCAGGATCTTCTTTTTCCGATCTGAAAGCTCCATGGTTCGTTCCTCCTTTCGCCTTAGCACTCTTTATCCCTGAGTGCTAAACGCAGTGTACCACCGCCTGCCAGCGTTGTCAATACCTACAGACTTAAATTATTTGTGAACAATTCATATCTTATGTATGAATGCCCCGGCGGGGCGGTTTTATCAGCCGCGGCGCCCGGATCCGCAGCATCAGCCGACTTCCCGGACAGCGTTCCTGCCCGTCCGGCGGGGACTGCAGGGCGGGCTTTGTCTGCCGTTCAGGGATTATATAGACAAAATCCACAAAAAATTCCCGGTAAAATTTACGTAAAATCGGTAAAATCTCTGTAAAGGCACTGGATTTTAACGGGTGGAACTGCTATACTATGAAATACAGAACTCTGCGACTGCGGCTCCCTTGACCGGCAGCCGCTTTCGTTTCTGTATCAATCCGCAGAAGGAGGGTTCAAAAGAGGTGCTTCGCGCGGGACAGGCCCGCGCACGACACGAACATTCGAATTCTGAAAGAAATCAGGAGGAAATGCAAGCATGAAAAAACGCACAACGCGGTGTCTCGCGCTGCTGCTGGCCGTCGTCATGGTCCTTTCGGTCATGCCGGTCGCCATGGCGGAGGAGACAGCGCAGACGCAGACTTACACCAAGGTCACAAAAGCGCCTGCAGACTGGTCTGGTACATACCTGATCGTGTCCGAGGGTGACAAACTGATTATGGACGGTTCCCTTGACAAGCTTGACGTTGAAGGGAACAAGGTCGATGTTACGATCACCGACAGCAAAATCACCGGTGATTATGCGAAATATGCGTTTACCGTTGAGCCGATGACTGGCGGCTACGCCATCAAGTCTGCAAGCGGAAAGTATATTTCGGGTAAGTCCGGAAGCAACAAGCTGAACAGTGGTTCCACACAGTCCCTCAATACGATTGAACTTACCAGCGGTAAGGTGATCGTTACCAGCGACGGAACAACACTGCAATACAACAATGCAGCAAAGAACGGCACCAGATTCCGTTACTACAAGTCGCAGAATCAGCAGCCGATCTCGCTGTACAAGATTGAAACCGCAGCCAAGCAGCAGGTCGAAACCCCGACTGCGAACGTAGCGGACGGCGCTGAGATCGAGGTTGGCACGGAGATCAAGTTCGAGTGCAAGACCGAGGGCGCGACGATCTACTACAAGACCGCAGGCACGGAGTATCAGGCATACACCGGCCCGATCTCGGCTTCGCATAACGAGACGTATACCGTCAAGGCCACGAAGGACGGCATGGAGGACAGCAAGGAGCTGGTCGTCTCTGTCGATGTCTTTGAGTGGGTCAACAAATACGTCAAGGCCGATACGATTGCGACCGGCGATCAGGTCGTGATCTACAATGCTGGCAACGGCTATGCTGTCGCTGGCGAAATGCTGGGCAGCTACTATCTCAAACCCGCCGCGGCGACGGTTGCTGAGAATGCCCTGACGGCGGACAGCTTTGATAAGCTGGTCTGGACGGTCACGAAGAACGAGGACGGTACATACTCTTTCAAGCAGGGCACAGATACCACCCTCACGATGGGCACGAACAACGGCAAGTTCAACCTGAACCTGACCGGGGACGGCGCGGTAAAGTGGGACGTTGAAACCTGCAATGCAGAAAATGCGTCCTACTATATGTCCGGCAATGGCTTGACCGGCCAGTATGGCAAGGTCTACATGGAGTACTATGCCAAGTACACCGAGTTCAGCGCCTACTGCACCAGCACGGATCGTCTGACGGAGAAGGACTTCGGCATGACGTTCTACAAGCTGACGCGGGAAAAGAACTTCATCGGCGGCCTTGTGCCTCCTCCCACCCCGACCCAGAAGGTCGCGACCCCGACGGCTTCTCTGGCTGCGGGCGAGGTAGCCAAGGGCACGGAGGTCACCTTCTCCTGCGAGACCGAGGGCGCGACGATCCTCTATGCGACGGACGGCACGACCTTCACCGAGGGCACAACGGCGACCGTGAATGAAGACGTCACCTTCACCGTCAAGGCCACGAAGGCCGGCATGGACGACAGCGACGAAGCGACGTTCACCTATACGGTCAGGAAAGAAGATGGAGAGGACAAACTTGGAAAGCTAACCTCTGCTGACCAGTTGACAGACGGCTCTTATGTCATGATTGTTTCCACCGGCTACGCACCGCTGGAACTCAGCGGGAAGTGGCTGACGGTTGTACAGCCGACTGTAGCGGAGGACAAGGTGACGAAGACGGAAGGCGCGGTTTGGACGCTGAAGGTAAGCGGACAGTCTGTTACGCTGACTGATAAAAACGGCATGGCCATTGCACCTTCCGGTGGAAACATCAATGGCATTCAGTCTGGTAATTATAGCTGGGCGTGGTCGTTCAGCGCAGAAAATCAGACCTTCAAATTTATGGGTGCCGGTGATGATACTGTTACGCTGGCCAGCAATACCAGCACGGATTCTACATACGGTGGGTTTAACAAGTTTAAAGCCTATAAGAACAACACGGTTGCAAGTCAGCAGTATCCGTGCGAGTTCACGCTCTACCGGGTCGACCCTGCATCTGCTGACCAGCCCTCCGGCGATCTGCCCAAGCCCGGCGACAAGTTCGTGATCTACAACCAGAACGCACAGGCGGTTCTGGCGGCGGAGAACGATTCCAAGTCCATTGAAAAGGCGGCAGCCACCGTCGCGGACGGCAAGGCCACCCCGGCGAACGGCGCTGTTGTGTTCACCGTCGAGCAGAACGGCGAATACCTCCGCTTCAAGAGCGAAGCCTATGGCTACCTCTGCTCCAACGGCACCGGCAACAACGCGTTCTACAGCAAGGACTTCTCCGAAGAGGGCGTTACGACTGACGACGCCGACTGGCTCGTCCGCACCTGCTCCGGCGGCGTGGGCGGCTATGAGATGGAGAGCCGCACGGCGAAGTTCAACAATAGGTATAGCCAGTGGTTGGAGTACTACTCCGATTCGTTCAAGACCTACAGCATGGATAAGAGCAAGGTCACGGATTACACCATCTACTCCTTCTTCTTCTATCCCGTGGCGGACGGCGTGAAGGTGACCGGCGGCATCGTCAACGCGCCTGCGGTCGATTTTGGCACGATCCTTGCGGCATATGTCGGACAACCCTATACGCTGAACTTTGCCGTTGACGCGGTATTCGGCGTTAAGACCCTGTCCGTCAAGCTGGGTGAGAAACAGCTGGACTACACGGAGACGGAGACCGGCTATACCGTTACCATCCCCACAGCGGATGTGACGGGCGAGAAGCTCGTCGTGACTGTCTCCGGCGAAGATAATAAGGGCGTGGCGTTTACACAGTCTGCCGAGATCCCCGTGCTCGACGAGCCTGTGATCACCAACGTAACGCCCGCGCAGGGCGCGCAGACCGGAGCCGAAAAGCGGCCGGAGATCTCCGCGGAGATCGTGAACGCTGGCGAGAACGCCAGCGTGACGATGACTGTCAACAGCGAAAAGGTCGATGCTGTCTACGCGAACGGCAAGGTCACCTACACCCCGGCTGCCGCTATGGCGGACGGCAAGGTCACGGTGACTGTGACGGTCAAGCGTGCGGATAAAAAGGAAACCAGCAAGACCTGGTCCTTCACCATCGGCGAGGCGACCTTCCAGCGCTACTTCGGCCAGCTGCACTCCCACACGCAGTATTCCGACGGCGCTGGCTCGCTGGACAGCGCACTGGCGTATGTCAAGGCGCTGCCTGACAATGCGAACGTCGACTTCGTCGCATTCACCGACCATTCCAACTACTTTGACAAGTCCGGCGCAGCCAACCCCGAGGGCGCGCTCTATGACATGAGCCTTGCCAGCGCGGCGAGCCAGAATCTCTGGAATGAGTATAAGAACGCTGTCGCTACGTTCAATGCGGATAACGCGGGCAGCATGGTCGCCATTGCGGGCTTTGAAATGACGTGGTCCGGTGGCCCCGGCCATATCAACACCTTCAACACCCCCGGCATCGTCTCCCGCAACAACACGACGCTCAACAACAAGACCAAAGATGCAGGCCTGCAGGCCTACTACAAGCTTCTGTCGCAGACAGAAGGCGTCGATTCCATCAGCCAGTTCAACCATCCGGGCACGACGTTCGGCAACTTCATTGACTTCGGTTATTGGGATGCGGTCGTCGACACCCGTATGTACATGGTCGAAGTCGGCAACGGCGAAGGCCAGATCGGCGCAGGCGGCTATTATCCCAGCTACGAGCAGTACATCATGGCGCTCGACAAGGGCTGGCACGTCGCCCCGACCAACAACCAGGATAACCACAAGGGCCGCTGGGGCAACGCCAACGACGCCCGCGACGTCATCCTGACCGACGACTTTACCGAAGACGGCATCTATGCAGCGCTCAGAGCACGCCGTATGTACGCCACCGAGGACAAGAACCTCGAAATCGACTACACGGTCAACGGCAACATGATGGGCTCCATCATCGACGTTCCCGAGAAGCTGAACTTCGAGATCTCCTTCAACGATCCCGACCGCACCGATTCCATCGCCAAGGTCGAGCTGGTCGTCAACTCCGGCAAGGTCGCCTATACATGGGACAGTGCCGCAGATCTCGCCAAGGGCTCCGTCAGCGTGGAACTGGCGCCTGAGTACACCTATTACTTTGTCCGTGTCACCGAGGGCGACGGCGATCTGGCCGTGACCGCGCCTGTCTGGGTCGGCGAATCGCTCAAGCTTGGCATTTCCAAGGCTGAATGCGGCACATCTACCCCTGTCACCGACGAAGAACTGACCATCACCACCACGTTCTTCAACAGTGAGGCAAAGCCCGCTACCATCAAGTCCATCACCTATGCCATCGGCAGCGAAACCATCGGCACGGATACCACCGGTTACACGCTGGCTGCAAGCAGCACGCAGGATGTGGAATTCAAGTATACCCCGACCAAGGCCCGCATCATGACTGTTAAGATCACGGCTGTGATCGAGCAGGACGGCAAGGAGTACACGTTCACCAAGGACGTCAAGCTCGATGTGCTTGACGCAAGCAAGCTTGTCTACATCGGCATTGACGCCTCGCACTACAACGAATACGTTGCAGGCAACTATAAGGACTCCATGGGCAACTTCGGCGAACTGGCTGCGGCCTATTCCGTGCGTACAGTCACGCTGAAGACCAGCGAGGAGCTCATCGCGGCCTGCAAAAACTCCAAGTACAAGGCCATCATCCTGACGGCCCCGTCCCGCCGTCTGGAAGCGGCCCAGAAGGATCCGAAGACCTATTCCGAGGACGAGCTGAACGCCCTCAAGACGTTCAACGACAACGGCGGTATGGTGATCCTCGCCGGTTGGTCTGACAACTACGAGAATTACCCCATCATCCAGAACAACCCGGACATCAAGCATATGGCCGCGACGCAGAACGAGGTTCTGGCCAAACTCGGCTCCAGCCTCCGTATCTCTGACGACGCAACGTATGACGATGAGCGCTCCGCAGCCGACGGCGTCGACAAGTGGAGACTCTACTTCTCGTCCTACAACATGGAGAACCCGCTTCTGAAGGGCGTGGAATTCGATGCAGAGCATCCGTATGACAAACTCTACACCGAACGCTTCAGCCACTACGGCGGCGCGTCCATCTACGCAGTAGACGCAGACGGCAACCCGACCTCTACGCTGCCCGCAACGGTCATCCCGGCAGTCTACGGCCATGCAACGACCTACTCTGTGGACGTTGACAAGGACGGCCTCGGCGGCGCAGGTATCCCGAAGTACACCTTCGCGAAAAACGATGACCGCCTGATGGTCATGGCGTCTGAGCAGCTCGAGGGCAAGGGCCTCATCATCGTCTCCGGCGCAGCCTTCATGTCGAACTTCGAGGTGCAGTACCAGGTCTCCGACAGCGGCGCGGAGAAGAACTACTCCAACTACAAGATCTGCCAGAATCTCGTCTCCATGCTCAACCAGACCGAGATCACCAAGATCGCGGATGTGCAGGCAGAGACAGAGGAGGGCGTCAAGTTCACCGTGGAGGGCATCGTGACCTCCAACGCCTCCGGCTATAACAAGGATACCGCGTTCTTCGACTGCATCTATGTGCAGGACAACACCGCCGGTATCAACGCCTTCCCGGTTGCAGGCAACTTTAAGATCGGCGATAAGGTTCGTGTCACCGGTACGACGTCCTCCTATCAGGGCGAGCGTCAGCTGGCTGTGACGACGAAGATCGAAAAGATCGCGGACGCAGCGGCTCCGGCTCCCAAGGAAGTCACCGCCGCGCAGATCAACGACGGCTCCGTCCTCGGCAGCCTCGTCAAGATCAAGGGCACGATCACCAGAGTGGAAGAGGCCGAAGGCAAGATCCAGACCATCATGGTCAGGGATGCGGCAGGCAAGGAAGCCCGCGTCTTCATCGACGGCTACATCACGAAGGACAAGGAAGTCCAGAACGCCATCGTCGGCAATCAGGTCGAGGCGGTCGGCCTGGCTTCCTATGATAACACCTTCTACCTCGATGGAAAGCAGATCGCCCCGCGTATCCGTATCCGCGACCGCGCTGACGTCGTCTGCACCGCAGGCGAGACCCCGGTCAAGACGTGGAACATCACCTATGTCACCGACGGCGGCACGATCAACGGCGCGTACCCGACAACCTACACCGAGGGCACCGTGACCGTTCTGCCGACCGATGTGACCAAGCCCGGCTATACCTTCCTCGGCTGGTTCACCGCCTACATCGGCGGCGTGCAGGTCAGGCAGATCGAGGCGACGGAAACCGGCGACAAGACCTTCTATGCACGTTGGCATAAGACTGTCCTGCCGCCTCCGCCCGTCACCCCCGGTACCCCGGTCACCCCGGCCAGGCCTGCTGCCCCGGTAGGGCTCCCGTTTGCCGATGTGTCCGGCAGCGACTGGTTCTATAACGATGTCCGCTATGTCTACGAGAAGGGCATCATGGACGGCACGGGCGCCGATCGCTTCTCTCCCAACGCACCGCTGACCCGCGCCATGATCGTTACCATCCTCTACCGCATGGCGGGCAGCCCGTCCGTTTCCGGCTCGTCCGACTTTACGGATGTGGCCGCCGGCAAGTGGTTTGCCAAGGCGGTCGCATGGGCGGCGGCCAACGGCATTGTCAACGGCTACGGCGACAGCCTCTTCGGCCCGAACGACCCCGTGACCCGTGAGCAGCTTGCGGCGATCCTGTACCGCTACGCAGTCTACGGCGGCATGACGGCTGTGACGCTCGAGGAAAATCTCGGCAGCTTTGCCGACACGGCGCAGCTCTCCGCCTACGCCATTCAGGCGATGAACTGGGCGGTCGGCCAGGGTCTGATCAACGGCTCCGGCAGCAACCTTGTGCCGAAGGCACAGGCGACCCGCGCACAGGTCGCGGCGATCATCCACCGCTATCTCGAGCGCTGAGTTCCCCAACAGTACAAAGCTGCCCCGCCGGGTCTTCCGGCGGGGCAGTCCCCCATCATTCAAAAACTGCGCATCCTGAAGGAGAATCCATGAAAAACTTACAATGCAAGCTGACGCGCAAGCGCTGGCTGGAGATTGGCGTGAGCGCGCTGCTGTTTGTGCTGATCATCGCGTGGGCGCTGGTTCTGGAATACACGGAGCCTGACCGCGAGGCGACTGCCGCGCGCAAGCGGTTTTTCGCCGTTGCGCGCGTCACGGACATTCTGGACGACAACGCGGAGACCCAGGACTGGACGGAGGGCCGCCGCATCGGCCAGCAGTATCTCGAGGTCGAGATCCTGAACGGCCCGTGGAAGGGCGAAACGCTCGAGGCGATCAACTATCTGACCATCTATACCAACGTCGACGCGAAGATCGGCACAAAGATCGTCGTCCGCCTCGATCTGGACGACGAGGGCGCGCCGTATATCATATCCATTCCGAATTATAACCGCGCCCCGGTGCTGCTCGGCCTGCTTGCCGTGTTTGCGGCGCTGCTTCTGCTGATCGGCCGGAAAAAGGGCCTCACGGCCCTGCTGGGGCTTGTGTATACGCTTGCGTGCGTCTGGTTCATTCAGGTGCCCATGATCCTGCGCGGCGCGCAGCCGGTCGCGGTCACGGTCGTGCTTGTCGCGCTGACGACGGCGGCCTCCCTCCTGTTCCTGAACGGCTTCAGCCGCAAGACGCTCTGCGCCACGCTCGGCTGCATCGGCGGCGTGGCGGTGGCCGGCATTTTCGCCGCCCTGTGCGGGTCGATCTCGCCGCTCAACGGCTTCAACCTGCCGGAGGCGGAGGAACTGGTTTTGCGCGCGTCCGACCGGGGACTGAAGATCAGCGGTCTGTTCGTCAGCGGCATTCTCATCGCCTCGCTCGGCGCGGTCATGGACGTGGCCATGTCCATTTCCTCCGCCTGCTGGGAGCTGCGCGAGCTGAACCCCGACCTGCCGCGCAAGGCCCTGTTCCGCTCCGGCATGAACATCGGCCAGGACGCCATGGGCACCATGGCGAACACACTCATTCTTGCCTTCGCCGGTTCGAGCCTCAATACGCTCCTGCTGTTCCAGATCTTTGATTATCCCATGATCCAGATCTTCAACGCCGATTCCATCGCCATCGAGATCATCCGCGGCGTGGCCGGCACCATCGGCATCATCCTGACCGTCCCCCTCGTCGCCCTCCTGAGCGCCGAGATCATGGGCCCGAAGAAGAAAGCGTAAGCTGCAAAACAGAAGCGGCATTCCCGGGCCGGGAATGCCGCTTTCTGCGTCAAAACGTCGGATCGTTATCGGTGTGCGTCCGCCTGCACGCAATATGCCTCCTGCATCTTTTGCAGGACGGCTTCCTTTTTCGGGATGGACGGGATGGCGCCGGAAGCTTCGGTGGAGAGGCTTGCTGCGGCTGCCGCGTAGCGGGCCATATAGGCAAGATCGTCCCGCGTCAGCGCCTCCGGCGCTTTCCCAAGCTCCAAAAAGCGCGATACGGCGCTGCCGCCGAAGATATCGCCTGCGCCGGTCGTGTCAATGGGATGCACCTTCGGGCAGCCGCAGGAGAAGTCTGCCTGCTTATTTTTCAGCAGACACCCCTTCGGCCCCAGCGTGACCATGACGAGCTTCGCGCCCAGCGCCAGCACGCGCTCCGCGCCCTCCTCTGGGCTGCAGTCCCAGAGGAACTGCGTCTCCTCATCGCTGATCTTGACGATATCCGCCTGCGAAAGGCCCCAGAGGATCTGTTCCCTTGCCTCCTGCTCTGTTTTCCACAGCGGGGCGCGGTAATTGGGGTCGTAGGTGACGAGCCTGCCGTGCGTGCGGGCATAGGCCGCGGCCTTCTGCGTGGCCGTGCGGGCAGGCTCGTCCGTGCAGCTGAGCGAGCCGAAGTGGAATACGCGGCTTTCTGCCAGCATGGCCGGGTCGATCTCCTCCCAGCGCAGCTGCGTGTCCGCGCCGGGCTTGCGCGCGAAGGCGAACGAGCGGTCGCCGTGCGCGTCAAAGGTCACGAACGCAAGCGTCGTGAATGTATCGGAGCTGATCAGAATGCCGCGCGTGTCGATCCCGGCGCGGCGCATCGTGCCGGTCAGCAGATGACCGAAAGTGTCGTTGCCGACCTTGGCGAGAAACGCGGTCTTCTTTCCATACGCGCTCAGCGCGGCGAGAAAGTTTCCGGGTGCGCCGCCGGGGTTGGCGGCAAGCGTGGGATAGCCGTTTTCGTCCTTCGCGCGTTCCGCAAGATCGACAAGCAGCTCGCCCAGCGCGATCACATCATACATAGGTCTGTCCTCCTGTGTTTTTTGTTATTTTACCATGAAAGCAGCCTGGACTCAACCGCCGCGGGCGAAAAAATGCGCGGCGCGTTCCGCCTTTACATTTGCGTGCGTATGTGGTAAAATTCTCAAAAGTGTGTGAAGCCGAGCTGAAGGAGGATGCGTCCATGCCGATGACAAACGCCGCTGAATATCTGGAGCGCACCGCCGCCCGCGTCCCGGACAAGGTCGCCTTTTCCGACGCCTCCGGCAGTCTGACCTTCGGGCAGCTGCTGCAGGACGCGCGGGCACTGGGAACCGTTCTGGCCGGGCTTCCGGGCTGCAAAAACGCGCCCGTGGCCGTGCTCACGGGGCGGACAGTGCAGAGCGTCGCGGCGCTGCAGGGCGTTTTGCAGAGTGGGAATTATTACGTTCCCATCGACGAGCAGATGCCGGAGGCGCGGATGCGCCGCATTCTCGCGCAGGTGCACGCCCGCGCGATCGTCTTCCCGGAAGCGTGCCGCCCGCAGGCGGAGCGGCTTGCGGACTGCGCGCCGCTCGTGTGTCTGGAGGAAGCGGAGAAGACTGCCCCGGACGATGCGCTTCTGCAGGCCAGGCGTGAGCAGATTATCGATCTCGACCCCGTGTACCTGCTCTTCACCTCCGGCTCGACCGGCACGCCGAAGGGCATCGTCATCTCCCACCGCGCCATTCTGGATTTTACCGACTGGCTGACGGACTTCTGCGGCTATACGGAGCATGAGGTCTTCGGCAATCAGTCGCCGTTTTACTTTGACACCTCCTGCAAGGATCTGTACCAGACGCTGAAGCTCGGCGCGACGTGCGTGATTCTGGAGAAGAAATTCTTCGCGCTGCCGCTGTTTTTGCTGCAGGCGCTCGACCGGAACGGCGTGACCGCCGTGAACTGGGCGACGTCCGCGTTCCATCTGGCGGCAAGCTCCGGCGCGCTTGAAAAGTGCGTCCCGCACGCGCTGCGGAAGATCGTCGTCGGCGGCGAGGCGCTGCAGGCGCGGTACGTGAATATGTGGAAGCGCGCGATCCCGGAGGCGGAGCTTTATAATATGTATGGCCCGACGGAAACGACCGTCGACTGCGCAGCGCTGCACCTGACGCGCGCATACCGCGACGACGAGCCGATCCCCATCGGAAAAGCCTGCCGCAATATGCAGCTGCTGCTGTTAAAGGACGATCTGAGCGAGGCGGCGCCGGGCGAGACGGGCGAACTATGCGTGCGCGGCTCCGGGCTTGCGGCAGGATATTTTGCAGACGCGGAAAAGACCGATGCAGCCTTTATCCAGAACCCGCTCTGCCCCGATTACCGCGACATTCTCTACCGCACGGGCGATATGGCCGTGCAGCGGGAGGACGGGAATTTCTATTTTCTTGCCCGCCGCGACGGGCAGATCAAGCACATGGGCTACCGCATTGAGCTGGGCGAAATTGAAACGGCGCTCTACAGTGTCGATGGCCTGCACGACGCCGTCTGCTTCTACGACGCGATGCGCGACAGGATCGTCTGCGTCTATGCGGGCGATCTGGACACCAATACACTTGCAAAGGCGCTGCGGACGGCGCTGCCGAAATATATGCTGCCGAACGTCTATGAAAAGCTGGAGGCGCTGCCGCACAACGCCAACGGCAAGCTTGACCGCGCGGCGCTGAAGGAGCGTTTCCTTCATGCGCAGAGTTGAGAGCTGCGCGGCGCTTGCGCCGCTTCTGTCCGCGCAGCTGCGGCGCGGCGTGGTGACCAACTGCTTTTTATCCCCGGCAGACTACCAGCGTGAGATCGATGCCGGGCTTTTTTACGAGGAAGGAGACGGCTTTTTGCTGCTGCTGCGGCAGCGGGCCGGATACCAGCTCCTGAACTTCTATCTGCACCCCGGCGCGAGGCTTTTCCTGCCGGAGACGGCTGTCCCGCTCGTCACGGAGCTGGCCTGCCGGGAAAAGGAGCAAGTTGCCATGCGTCGGGCGCAGGACGCGCTGTGTGCGCTCGGCTTTGCGGAGTGCTTTCGCCGTCTGCGGCGCACACGGGCGGCGGTTCCGGCTCCAAATAACGCGGAAGCTCCGACGGAGGCTTCCTTTGAGACTGTGCGGGCGTTTTTACTTGAACAGTTCGACCCGCTGACGGGCTGCATCCCGCCGGAAGAAGAACTCCGGCAGGCGGTCAGTGCCGGGCAGGTGCTGTGCCTCATGGATGCGGACGGAATTTCGGGCTTGCTGCACTACGCGCCCGGGCGGGCGCAGTGCGAGATCCGCCATTTGGCCGTCCGTGCGGACTGCCGGGGGCATGGATACGCCGGGCGGCTGCTGGCCATGCTGGAAGCGAAGACCGGCGGGCAGAAATGCGCCGTCTGGGCGCGGGTGGGAAACGCCCCTGCCGAGCATTTCTATGAAAAAAATCAGTTTCAGCCGGACGGATGGCAGTCCGTTGTGCTGAGGCTGGGATAGATAAAGGAGTTTTGACACTATGAGAAAGCAGATCATGGAGATCCTGACGGAGATTTGTCCGGGCATCGACTTTGAGAACGAAAAAGCCCTCATCGACGACGGCCTGATCGACTCGCTGGACATTGTCGCGGTCGTGACGGAGCTGATGGAGGCGTTCGACGTGGAGCTTGGCGTAGACGATCTGACGCCGGAGAACTTCAACAGCGTCGAGGCCATCGAAGAGCTCATCGAGAGCCGCCAGAGCTGAGATGTCCTTCGCCTCCCTGCCCTTTGTGGGGCTTGCCGCAGCGGGCGTCGTGCTGTATTATCTGGTTCCGAAGCGGGCGCAGTGGGTCGTGCTGCTGCTGGCGAGCATGGTCTTTTACCTGTCCGGCGGCGTCAAAAGCGCCGTCTGGCTCGTGCTGGTCGCGGGACTCACGTGGCTGGCGGGGCTGCTGCTCGAAAAGCAGAACGCGCGTCCCGCACCCGATAAGGCCGCAAAGACTGCTGTGCGCCGCGCGAAGAAGCGGATCTGCGCGGCGTGTCTGGTTCTCTGCTTCGGGCTTTTGTATCTCATGAAATACTGGAACTTCACGGCCTCCGCGCTGCCGTCCGCCATCGGGGACAAGCTTCCCCGGTGGGATTTCGTTGTGCCGCTGGGCCTGTCGTATTTCATCTTCCAGAGCGTGGGCTATGTCATCGACGTTTACCGCGGAAAGCTCCCCGCGCAGAAAAATCCCTTAAAATACGGCATGTTCGTCTCGTTCTTCCCGCAGATGGTGCAGGGGCCGATCAGCCGGTACGACCAGCTTGCCCCGCAGCTTCTGGCCGAACGCAGTCTGGACTGGCGTGATCTCAAATTCGGCATCCAGCTTTGCCTCTGGGGGTATTTCAAAAAGCTCGTCATTGCCGACCGGGCCGCCGTGCTTGTAAACGCTGTCATCACGGAAAACTGCCCCTACGGCGGCGCGGTCATTGCCAGCGGCATTCTGTTCTACTGCATTCAGCTCTACTGCGATTTTTCCGGCGGCATCGATATTACGCGCGGTGTCGCGCGGATGTTCGGCATCGACATGGCCGAGAATTTCCGCCGCCCGATCTTCGCAATGTCCCTGACGGAATACTGGCGGCGCTGGCACATCACGCTCGGCGCGTGGATGCGCGACTATGTGTTTTACCCGCTGTCGCTGTCGAAAGCCTTCGGCAGACTCTCCCGCTGGGCCCGCACGCACATCAGAGGCACGGGCGGCAAGATCTTTGCCACGTCGCTCGCGACGTTCATCGTCTATCTCATCATCGGCATCTGGCACGGAGCGAACTTCCGCTATATTGCCTTCGGCCTGTGGAACGGCGTGCTCATTACGGCCTCGCTCCTGCTGGAGCGGACGTTTTTGCGCTGGAAAGCGGCGCTGCACATCAACGATAAATCCGCCGCATGGCGCGTGTTCATGACGCTGCGCACGATGCTGCTGGTGTTCATCGGGCGGTATTTCACGCGTTCGCCGCGTCTGAGCTGTGTGTTCCGATTCTTGAAGACAACCGTGCTGCATCCACAGCCGTCACAGCTGCTCGACAGGACGCTTTTGTCGTTCGGCCTTGCGAAGACGGATTTTCTCGTGATCGCGCTGGGTCTGGCCATTTTGCTGACGCTTGAGTGCTTTCAGGAGCGCGGCGTGCAGATCCGGGCTGCGCTGGAAAAGAAGTCTGGCTTTGTGCAGTGGCTTACCGTGACGGCGCTGCTGCTGGCCGTGCTGCTGCTCGGCGTGTTCCGGGCCGGGTATATCCCGTCGGGCTTTATCTATACGCAGTTCTGAGGCGGTGATCGAATGAGTTCAAAAAAATGGGTGCTGGTCTTTCTCGTGACCGTCCTTGTGCTGGCCGCGCTGCTGGCGGGGCTGAATCTTGCCGTCGACCCCTTCGGCGCGTTCGGAGACAGGCTGCTGTCCTGGTTCTCCTACGACGAGACGAATAACCCGCGCGTGGCAAAGTTCAGCTATCTCGAACAGCACCACGACGAATACGATTCCTATATCCTCGGCTGCTCGTCCACCAGCTCGTTCCCGGTAGACGCGTTCAACGAGGCGTATGGCGCCAGCTTTTACAATCTCATCATGTACGGTGCGGATATGCGCGACTGCGAAAAGATCGCGCGGTATCTGATCGAACATTACGAGGTCAAAAACCTCATTCTGAACGTCTATCTCGACAACGGCCTGACCTACGACGAGGAATCCGACCGGCTGACGAAGAACCTCCACTATAAGGAAGACCCGGACACGTCCGCGCTGTCCTATTACACGCGCTATCTCTTCGCCGACCCGCGCTATGCGCTGGCCAAGCTGAACGCGCTGCGCACGGACACCATTCTGCCGCAGACGTTCGACGTGTTTGACGAGCGGACAGGCTGCTATGACAAGCGTGTGCGCGACGCAGAGCCGATCGGCAGCGAGGAGCGTTATCTCGAAAGCTACCCCGTCTTCGCCGACTATCCGCACCAGACGCTCTCGCTTCCGTACACGGAGCAGTGTATGCAGAGCGTCGCGGCGATCAAGACCCTGTGCGAGGAAGCGGGTGTGAACCTCACCGTCGCGGCCGGGCCGGTATATGCTGAGTATCTGAAAAATTATGAACCGGAAACCGTCGCGCAGTTTTACCGCTCGCTGGCACAGGTCACGCCGTTCTGGGATTTTTCGTCCAGCAGCGTCAGCTGCGAGATGCGCTATTTCTACGACGGCACGCACTTCCGCAACAACGTCGGCGAGATGATCTGCGCCCGCATGACAGGCCGCACAGATCTCTGGATCCCGGACGATTTCGGAACGTATGTGACCGCCGACACCCCGGAGGATTATTTCCTGAACGTCCTGTCCCCGGCGGCGCTTTCGGCCGATGAGATCAGCACGCAGGTGCCCATACTCATGTACCACCATCTGTCCGAGGACGTGACGAACAGCGAAATGGTGTCCCCGGAGCAGTTTGAGGCGCAGATCCGGGCGCTTTCCGAGGCCGGGTATACCGGCGTCTCGTTCGACGAGCTGCAGGCATATGTCCTGCGGGGCGAGCCGCTTCCCGAGAAGCCGGTCGTCATTACCTTTGACGACGGATACAGGAGCAATTACACGCTGGCCTATCCGATTTTGCAGAAATACGGCATGAAGGCGACGATCTTCGCCATCGGCGTTTCGTTCGGAACGGATCATTACAAGGATACGGACTATGCCATCACGCCGCACTTCGGCGCGGCGGAGGCGGCGGAAATGACCGCGTCCGGCCTCATTTCCATCCAGAGCCACACGTATGATATGCACCAGTGGCCGCCGTATGAGACAGGCTCCGCCGTGCGGGAGAACATTCTCCAGCTTTCCAGCGAAAGCGAAGAGGCCTACGTGCAGGCGCTGACGGAGGACTTTACGCGCAGCCGTGCGCTCTTAGAGGGCGCGACCGGTCAGCCGGTCGATGTGCTGGCATATCCCGCCGGACAGTATTCGACGCTGGCGCAGGTCACGCTCCAGTCTCTCGGCGTGCACGTGACGCTCTCGACCAATCCTGGCGTCAACACCGTCGTCAAGGGCCTGCCGCAGACGCTTTACGCCATGCTCCGCTTCGGCATTACAGAAGATGTCTCGCCGGAGGCGCTGCTGGATATGATCCGGTAAAACAGGAGAAGCAGGCTGTGTTTTATGATACAGCGCTTCCAGCTTGCCTGTAGGGGCGGACGACTCTGTCCGCCCGCACGGAATACAACCGCTGGCTGGAGTTTTGCGGCGAATTCGTACGCGCCTTCCGCTTTGACTGTAGGGGCCGATGCCCACATCGGCCCGTGAGGCAGTTACGAATTCGCCGAAGATTTTCGTAAAAACGGTGCGCTCTGCCGGGCCGATGTGGGCATCGGCCCCTACAGACGCTGTGTACTTGCTTCGCTTTATGAAAATCGGTTTTTGATTTGCAGAGAAGGCCGCCCGCCGGGCAGCCTTCTTTTCCTTTGAAATACATATATTTCTATATAAACATGTGTAAAAAGCAAACCTTCATAAAAAATTTTAGGCAAGCAAAAATTTTGTTTGACATCTGCTTTTCATGTGGTATGATGGTAGCAGAAGACGTCTGCACGGCAGACGCCGCAGATCAGAACGAATAATAAATAAATAAATAAATAAATGGGAGGTACCCTGCGTTTATGAATTATGATGCTATCAAGAAGGCTGCCGAAGGCTACCGGGCCGACATGGCAAAGTTCCTCCGCGACATGATCGCGATCCCGTCCGAGTCCTGCGAGGAAGAGGGCGTCGTCAAGCGCATCGCCGCTGAGATGGAAAAGCTGGGCTATGACAAGGTCGAGTTCGACAAGCTTGGCAACGTCATCGGCTGGATGGGCACTGGCGACAAGATCATCGCCATCGACTCCCATATCGATACCGTCGGCATCGGCAACCGCGAGAACTGGACCGCTGATCCCTACACCGGCTACGAGACCGACGAGATCATCTACGGCCGCGGCGGCTCTGACCAGGAGGGCGGCATGGCCTCCGCTACCTACGGCGCGAAGATCATGAAGGATCTGAACCTCATTCCCGAGGGCTACAAGATCATGGTCGTCGGCTCCGTGCAGGAGGAGGACTGCGACGGTATGTGCTGGCAGTCCATTGTCAACGAATACTTTAACGGCCCCGAGGACGCACGCAGCAAGGTCGAGTTCGTCATCTCCACCGAGCCGACCGACGGCGGCATCTACCGCGGCCATCGCGGCAGAATGGAGATCCGCGTCGATATGCACGGCGTTTCCTGCCACGGCTCCGCTCCGGAGCGCGGCGACAACGCGATCCACAAGATGGCTGAGGTCATCCTGAACGTCCGCGATCTCAACGAGAACGACGCTGCCGACGACAAGGAGATCAAGGGCCTTGTCAAGATGCTCGACCCGAAGTACAACCCCGAGCACTACGAAGACGCCCGCTTCCTCGGCCGCGGCACCTGCACCACCAGCCAGATCTTCTATACCTCCCCGTCCCGCTGCGCTGTGGCTGACTCCTGCTCCATCTCCATTGACCGCCGCATGACGGCTGGCGAGACCTACCAGTCCTGCCTGAAGGAGATCGAGGATCTGCCCGCCTGCAAGAAGTATGCCAAGGACGTCAAGGTTTCCATGTATATGTACGACCGTCCCGCATGGACCGGCCATGTCTATGAGACCGAGTGCTTCTTCCCGACCTGGATCAACAAGGCCTCCGCGCCGCACGTCCAGGCTCTGGTCGACGCGCACCATGCCCTGTGGGGCGAGAACCGTCTGTGGGCCGACGAGACTGCCAAGGCCAAGCGCGAGGGCCGTCCGCTGACCGACAAGTGGACCTTCTCCACCAACGGCGTTTCCATCCAGGGCCGCTACGGCATCCCCTGCGTTGGCTTCGGCCCCGGCGCCGAGTCTCAGGCACACGCCCCCAACGAGATCACCTGGAAGCAGGATCTGGTCGTCTGCGCCGCGCTGTACGCAGCTGTTCCCATGCTCTATAAGCCTGAGAACAAGGACGGCTCCGCCACCTCCTTCCGTCAGGAGCTCACCGGCAACGACATCAAGTAAGTTTTGCGGCATACAGGCATGAGTCCCAACGGGGCTCATGCCTCCCGCAGTGTGAAAACCATCTGATAAAAAAACTTAAGGAGAAAGAACATGAGCAAAACTGTTGAACTGGCAAGACATCTTGAGAAACTCCACATCAACAATATGTATAAGACCGACTTCTACTGGACCTGGGACAAGACCGACGACGAGATCGACGCTGTCTTTACCGTAGCCGACGCTCTGCGCGATCTGCGTGAGCGCAACAAGTCCACGAAGATCTTCAACTCCGGTCTGGGCATCTCCCTGTTCCGCGACAACTCCACCCGTACCCGCTTCTCCTTCGCCTCCGCCTGCAACTTCCTCGGCCTCGAGGAGCAGGTCCTCGACGAGAAGAAGTCCCAGATCGCCCATGGCGAGACGGTCCGTGAGACGGCCAACATGGTCTCCTTCATGGCCGACGTCATCGGCATCCGCGACGATATGTACATCCATCAGGGCCACGAGTACCAGAAGACGTTCATGGACGCTCTGGAGGAAGGCTACCGCGACGGCATTCTTGAGCAGCGTCCGACGCTCGTCAACCTGCAGTGCGACGTCGACCATCCGACGCAGTGCATGGCCGATATGCTGCACGTCATCCACTACTTCGGCGGCGTTGAGACCCTGAAGGGCAAGAAGGTTGCCATGACCTGGGCCTACAGCCCCAGCTACGGCAAGCCGCTGTCCGTCCCGCAGGGCGTTATCGGCCTGTTCACCCGCTTCGGCATGGACGTCACGCTGGCCCATCCGGAAGGATACGATGTGTTCCCCGAGGTCGAAGAGATTGCCCGCAAGAACTGCGAGAAGTACGGCTCCAAGTTCCACAAGACCAACTCCATGGCTGAGGCCTTTAAGGATGCCGATATCGTCTATCCGAAGTCCTGGGCTCCGTTCAAGGCGATGGAAAAGCGCTCCGAACTGTACGTCAAGGGCGACCAGAAGGGCATCGACGAGCTCGAAAAGGAACTGCTGGCGCAGAACGCCGAGCATAAGGACTGGACCTGCTCCGAAGAGATGATGAAGCTGACGAAGGACGGCAAGGCTCTGTACCTGCACTGCCTGCCCGCTGACATCTCCGGTCTGTCCTGCCCCGAGGGCGAAGTCGACAACTCCGTGTTCGACCGCTATCTGGTACCTCTGTACAAGCAGGCTTCCTACAAGCCGTACATCATTGCCGCTATGATCTTCCTGGCTCAGGTCAAGGACCCGGTCAAGGCTCTGATGGACCTCGACTCCGCTGACAACAAGCGCAAGATGTTCTGATCCGCTTCTGAACCTACACAAATAAGCATATGGCAGGAGCGCCGCTCCTGCCATTGCAGTATCAAGAGGAATTATAAAATGGCTAAAAGAATTGTGATCGCTCTGGGCGGCAACGCTCTGGGCAAAAATCTTGAAGAGCAGATGCAGGCTGTCAAGACAACGGCCAGCGCCATCGCAGACCTGATCGAAGACGGCCACGAGGTCGTCATCGCGCACGGCAACGGCCCGCAGGTCGGCATGATCCAGAACGCGTTTGCCGCTTACCACAAGCAGCAGGCCAAGAGCGACATTATGCCCCTTTCCATGTGCGTAGCCATGAGTCAGGGCTACATCGGCTACGATCTGCAGAACATGATCGGCGAGGAGCTTGACCGCCGCGGTCTGGGCATCCACTGCGCGACTGTTCTGACGCAGGTCGCCGTCGACCCGGCCGACCCCGCGTTCCAGCATCCGACCAAGCCCATCGGCGCGTTCATGACCGAGGAAGAGGCCAAAAAGCTCGCCGCCGAAAAGGGCATCGACGTCGCCGAGGACGCAGGCCGCGGCTGGCGTCAAGTCGTTGCAAGCCCGCGCCCGAAGGAGATCGTCGAGATCGCCACGGTCAAGGCGCTTATGAACGCGAAGCACGCCGTTATCGCTGCCGGCGGCGGCGGTATCCCGGTCGTGTGGGAGGACAAATACCACCTCAAGGGCGTGCCCGCCGTCATCGACAAGGACTTCGCCTCCGAGTGCATGGCCGAGCAGCTTGACGCCGATATGCTCATCATCCTGACGGCTGTCGAGAAGGTCGCCATCAACTTCGGCAAGCCCGACCAGAAGAACCTGGACGAGCTGACCCCGGAGGAAGCCCGCAAGTACATGGCCGAAGGCCAGTTCGCCCCCGGCTCCATGCTGCCGAAGGTCGAAGCGGCTGTCAAGTTCGCCGAGTCCAAGCCCGGCCGCACCGCCCTCATCACCCTCCTGGAAAAAGCCAAGGACGGCATCGAAGGCAAAACCGGCACCGCGATCCATCTGTAAGATACCCGCAAAGCGCCCTTCTTCCGAAGAGCGCTTTGGTTTATAAATCCGCGCACAGGCCCGATTCAGCGCGCTTGACAAATCGGAAGAGTCTGATATAATGAAAATAACCAAGGCCCCTTCCGCAAGAACGGTTTGGCCTCGGATCAAGTTAGCGTTTCAAGAAATCTCGAAACCGTCACTTTGCCGAGTGGCGGTTTCGGCCATTTATGCGGATGGTGACCGTGAGTCCAAAAATATGGAACGTGATCGTAATCGGCATAAACATCCCTCCTTTCGGAGGAGGCCAAACCGCCCGTCTGCGTCGGGAGCCTTGGGGTTCGATAAGAACCGCCTTTATTTTATCAGACCAGTCGAAAAATGTCAATTCATCCCCGTTTCCGTGCGCTTGACAGATCAAGGATCATAGCAGAATTTCGGATATACGCGTATATTGCAGCAAGGGAAGGCCGCACGGCCTTCCCTCGTTTTATCCGTTTTTCGGGTCTGCGTGCTTCGCTTTGACGCGGGCGGGCCTGCGGCGGCGGGTGCGGTGTGGGCGGGGCTTCTGGCTGAGCGCGGCATAGCTCTTTGCGACCTGCTCGGTCGGCTCGTAGACCAGCCGGCTGACGCGCAGCGCACCGTCCTCCTGCACCAGCCGGATACGGATGTAAAATTCACCGTCCGCCTCGCATCTGGCGCGGGACAGATACCGCCGTCCCTGCTGCGGATACCATTTTCCCGCCGTCATCTGCCCGCCGCAGACAGGGCAAAGGTTCTCCTGCCCGCTCATCGCGCCGAGCGCGGCGGTCTTGTCAGCGTAGCCGTGGAACACGGCCCGCTGCACGCAGCCGGGCAGCTCCGCGCCGTGGAAGCCGTTTTCGTGCGCCTGCACGGCAGCCTCATACGCGGCGATGCCCTCCGCGAGACGCAGCTTCTGGCAGACGAGCGCCGTATGATACGCGTCGCCCAGCGCGTCGTGCGCGGCACGGGTGGGCGCGATGTCCATCATCTGCATGGCCGTCGACAGCGCCTTCTGCGCGCCGGAGCCGTCGGTCTGCGCGTTGAAGATCAGCTGCGCGTTGTACCAGCGCGCCGTCCATCCGCTCTCCAGACCGAACACCGCGAGATTTTCCCGCAGGATCGTGATATCGTCAAAGCCCCACGTCAAAAACACGCAGTCCTCGCCGCACCACGCGGCAAACTGCGCGGCGGCCTCCGGGAAGCTCACGCCCTTTTCGCGCAGCAGACTGTCGCGGATACCGGTCAGCGAGGCGACCTTGCGGTTCATTTTCTTAAAATATTTGGGCCGGATGAGGATCTGGAACTCGTCCGCGACCTGCTGCTCCTGCGTCATGCGCACAGCGCCGATCTGCACGATCTCGCCGCGCATCGGCGACGGCAGCGCCTTTTTCGCGCTGTATGACCCCGGCCACGGCTGGTTCCACTCCATATCCAGAATAATATACTGCATAGCGTCAAACTCCTTCATGTCTAACAGCTATGGTATCACAAACTCGGCAGACTGTAAACAATAAAACCGCGTCTGCATAGAATATGCCAGTAAATCAGGGAAGGCAGGAACCGGCATATGCCATTTTTATTCTTGAGTCCGTCCACGCAGTATTTCAATCCCTACATCACGACCGGCGATGAGCGCTATTGGATGAACGCGCTGGCCGATGAGATGACGCCGTATCTGCACGCAAGCGGCATCACCGTCACGCGCAACGACCCGGACGGCAGCGCCGCGCAGTCCATCCGCGATTCCAACGCGTCCCGGCAGGATTTCCATCTGGCGCTGCACTCGAACGCCGCGCCGCAGGCGCTGTCAGGCCGTCTGCGCGGCGTGGACATTTACTATTATCCGACGAGCGAGGCCGGGCTTCGCATGGCGAACATTCTGGTTGATAACATCAAGCCCATCTATCCGCTTCCCGACCGGGTGCAGGCGCGCTCGTCCACGATCATCGGCGAGCTGCGCCGCACACGGGCTCCGGCGGTTCTGACCGAGCTGGGATACCACGACAACACAGAGGACGCGAACTGGCTGACGGGCAATCTGGACGCGATTGCGCGGGCGCTGGCCCTCGGCGTGACGGAGTATTTCGGCGTTCCGTTCCTGACGCCGGGCAGCGAATTTGATGCCGAGGCCGCAGGCGAAAACGGGTATATGGCGCTGCGCTCCTTTCCGCAGACGGACGCGGAGGTTCTGGCACAGATCCCGAACGGAACAGCCGTTACGGTGCTCGGAGACTTCAATGGCTGGTACACCGTCCGCGCAGGCGATCTGTACGGCTTCGCCTCCATCGCCGAGGTCCAGCTTGGCGTCATGCCGCTGGGCGAATGACGAACCGGCCCGCAGGTCACAGCCTGCGGGCCGGGGTTTATTTCGCGTTCTTCTGATTGTTCTGCGCCAGAATGCGCTCGATCTCGGCCTGAGCAGTGTAGACCTCGTCGTGGAAGTGCTGGGCGGAGATACGCTCGGCCCCGTGGCCAAGGATGATGAGCTGCTCAAGATTGTCGCTCGTCGCCACGCGGACGCGGCGGCGGCCGCGAAGCTCAAAGCTCAGGCGCTCGATATACTGATCCGCCGTCTCCGCCTGTCGGGTATAGACGATGTGGATGTTGTGGTATTTTTCCACAGACCCCAGCCCCTGCGGCACCTTGTACGCGTCAAAGACCAGAATGAGTGTGCAGCCGCGGTAGCCCTGATAATTGCACAGCAGGTTCATGAGCACGTGCCGTGCCGCGTCGAGGCTCGTGCGGGCCAGCTCCTTCAGCTCGTCCCACGCAAACAGGATGTTATAGCCGTCGACCAGCAGGAAATCATCCGCCGGGCCGAGGCTTTGCAGAAATTCGCGCTTGTCCTCGCTGCGCAGCATCATCTGCGGCAGCACATCGCGGCGGCGAATCGCGCCGTAGGTGCGCTCAAAGATCGCCAGCAGCTCCTTTTCCAGTTCCGGCGCGCCGCCGGGCGCAACGGATTTTACGATCCGCTGCGGCTCCTGCCGCGCAGGACCTCCGAGCCGAAGCAGCGGCAGATGCGCCGCCGCGTCCACGTCCTGCCACTTGACCTCGTAACCCGCGCCGTGCGCGCAGAACACGGAGCTTGCAGGATTTTCCAGATCGCGTGCTGGGTCGTAGCCCAGTTCTTTTACGATCTGCTCCTGCTCCCGGCAGGGCCGGTAGCCGCTGACGCGCAGCTGGATGCGTCCGCGGCCCCTTGTATAGGCCGTAAGCTCCGTCTGATACTCCCGCAGCAGCCGCACAGGCGCGCTTCCGCGCAGAATGGTCTGTTCCCCTTCCTGCTCCGGCGGCTCATATTCGCCCTGCATCCGCTGGATATCCGTGATCGCCCGGCCCACGCTCGGCGCGGGCAGCTCCATGCGGAACGCGTACCACGGTTCAAGCAGCACAGACTGCGCCTTCATGAGGCCCTGCCGCACGGCGCGGTAGGTCGCCTGCCGGAAGTCGCCGCCCTCCGTGTGCTTCAGATGCGCCTTGCCGGAGACGAGCGTAAAGCGGATATCGGTGATCGGCGCGCCGGTCAGCACGCCCCGGTGGGCCTTTTCCGCCAGATGCGCCAGAATCAGCCGCTGCCAATGCAGCGCCAGCGTGTCCGTCGGACACATGGTATCGAACTGCAGGCCGGAGCCCGGCTCCGCCGGCTCCATCAGCAGATGCACCTCGGCATAGTGCCGCAGCGGCTCATAATGCCCCACGCCCTCGACCGGCGCAGCGATCGTCTCAAGATAAACGATGTTCCCCGCGTCAAATGAAACCTTCAGCCCGAAGCGGTCTTCGATCAGCTTCTGCAAAATCTCCATCTGTACCGGCCCCATCAGCTGCACGCGGATCTCGCGCAGCAGCGCGTTCCAGACCAGATGCAGCGCGGGATCCTCTTCTTCGAGCACGCGCAGCTGTCCATACGCCAGCGCCGCGTCCGTGCCGTCCTCTAAGAGCAGGCGGTATTCCAGAACCGGCTGCAAAACCGGGGCCTGCGCCGCCGTCTCCCGGCCCAGCACATCGCCCGGCATCGTTTTGCTCAGACCCGTCACGGCACAGACCGTCCCGGCGGTGGCCTGCTGCAAAAGCGTAAATTTACTGCCGGAATAGAGCCGGAGCTGGTCGGCCTTTTCCTCCCAGTCCTCGCCCGAGAGCGTCTGCTTGACCGTGAGCGTTCCGCCCGTGACCTTCAGAAACGTCAGCCGTGCGCCCTTTTCATCGCGTGCGATCTTGAATACGTGCGCGCCGAACTCCGCGCCCCGCGCAGGCTCGTCCACGAACCGGCCCAGCGCGTCCAGAAGCGCGTCCACGCCCGTCTGCCGCAGCGCGGAGCCGAACAGGCACGGGAACACCCGCCTGTGCGAGACGAGCGGCGCGATCTGCGCGTCGGAAAGCGTGCCGGAGGCGAGATACGCCTCCATCAGCGCCTCGTCGGACAGGGAAAGCTCCTCGTAGAGCTGCGCCTGCGGCTGCAAAAAATCAATGCAGCCCTCGTCCAGCTCCGCGCGGACAGCGGCAAGCAGCGCGTCCCGATCCGCCGTCTCCATGTCCATTTTGTTGAAGAACAGAATGACCGGCACCTGATAGCGCCGCAGCAGCCGCCAGAGCGTGACGGTGTGACTCTGGATGCCCGACGGGCCGCTGATAATGAGCACGGCGCAGTCGAGCACCTGCAGCGTCCGCTCCATCTCGGCAGAAAAATCCACATGGCCCGGCGTGTCGAGCAGCGTCAGCGTGCAGCCAGGCAGCGGAAGAACGGCCTGCTTGGAAAAGATCGTGATGCCCCGGCTGCGCTCCTGCGCGTCGGTGTCGAGAAACGTATCGCCGTGGTCGACGCGGCCAAGCGTGCGGATGACGCCTGCCCGGTAAAGCATGGCCTCCGACAGCGTCGTCTTGCCCGCGTCCACATGGGCAAGCAGCCCCACGCAAAGCCGTTTTTCCGTCCGTTCCGTTCCCTGTGCGTTCATTGCCGTTCTCCGTTCGTTATGATCTGGGAGGATTATAGCACAAAAACGAAAAACCGCCAAGAGGGACAGGCAGACACATGAGGAGACTGTGCGGATATGCCATTGCCTTTTTCGGGGAAATGCACTATAATATTTATAACTATGTAAATTGGGAAGGAGGCGGCTGCGGTGCTGCCGGAGGGTTTTGAGGCGCGGATGCGTGCGCTTTTGGGAAGCGAATATGAGGACTTTCTCGCGTCCTTTGACCGGCCGCTCTGCACCGGTCTGCGGAGAAATCCGCTCAAAACCGGCTTTACGGGCGATCTGTCGCGGTTTTCGCTCTCTCCCGTGCCGTGGTGCCCGACGGGGTTTTATTATGACGCGGTCTCCCGGCCCGGCTTATCGCCGTATCACGCGGCGGGGCTTTATTATCTGCAGGAGCCGAGCGCCATGGCCCCGGCGGAGCTTTTGGACCCGCAGCCGGGCGAGCACGTGCTCGACCTGTGCGCGGCCCCCGGCGGGAAATCGACGCAGCTGGCGGGCAAACTCCGGGGAAAGGGGATTCTGGTCTGCAACGAGATCAACGCCAAGCGCGCGAAAATTCTTTCCGGGAATATCGAGCGGCTGGGCATTTCCAACGCGCTGGTCCTGAACGAGCACCCGAAGCGGCTGGAAGAGCGCTTCGCGGGGTATTTTGATAAAATTCTCGTCGACGCCCCCTGCTCCGGCGAGGGGATGTTCCGCAAGGAGGAGGCCGCCGTCACCGACTGGACGGAGGACACGAACGCCATCTGCGCCAACCGCCAGCTGGAGATTCTGACCTCCGCCGCAGCCATGCTCCGCCCCGGCGGGCGGCTGGTTTACTCCACGTGCACGTTCTCTCCTGTGGAAAACGAGGGCGTGATCTCGGACTTTTTGTGGAAAAATCCCGATTTTTCTGTAGAAAAGCCGGACGTGCCGTTCTTTTCTCCCGGCAGACCCGATTGGGTGGCGAATCCCGCGCCGGGATTGGAAAAAACGTTCCGCCTTTGGCCGCATAAGCTTTTGGGCGAGGGGCACTATGCCGCCGTGCTCCGCCGGGCGGGGGACGAAGCGCCTGCGGCGCTTTCACCGGAACCCGCGGCCAAATGCCCGCCGGAGCTTGCGGCGTTCCGCAGCCAGACCGGCGCCGCGCTGCCGGAGGGGAAGCTGCTGCGGTTCGGGGACGTGTGCTATCTCGTCCCGCAGGCGCTGCCGGAGGTAAAGGGGCTGCGGGTGCTGCGCGCGGGGCTGGAGCTTGGCGCAGTCCTGAAAAACCGCTTTGCGCCCGCGCACGCGTGGGCGCTGTGGCTGGAAACGCTGGAAAGCAGCGTCTCGCTTGAAGAATCCGACCCGCTGCTTGCCCGGTATCTGTCCGGCGACGTGCTGCCGTCCGACAAGCGCGGCTGGACGCTCGTACAGGCGGACGGGCTTTCGCTCGGCTGGGCAAAGGGCGACGGAAGCCAGCTCAAAAATCACTATCCGAAGGCGCTTCGCCGCCCGGTTTAAAAACAGGAGGATGCACTATGGCAAAGACAGTCCTGATCGTAGAGGATGAACGCGCGATCGTAGAGATCCTGAAATTCAATCTCAAGCGCGAGGGCTATGAAACGCTTGAGGCGCTCGACGGCGAGACGGGTCTGCTGCTTGCGCAGACAAAGGACCCGGATCTGATCTTACTGGATGTCATGCTGCCGAAAATGAGCGGCTTTGACATCTGCAAGACGCTCCGCGGTGAAAACCGCACCACGCCCATCATCATGCTTACCGCCCGCGAGGAGGAGATGGACAAGGTCTTCGGCCTTGAGACCGGCGCGGACGACTATATGACCAAGCCCTTTTCCATGAAGGAGCTCATGGCCCGCGTCAAGGCGAATATCCGCCGCCGCAGCATGGAATACGCCCCGGCGCAGAGCACTGCGGGCCAGATCGAAGCGGACGGTCTGTGCCTGAACCCGGAGACTTATCAGGTCACGAAAAACGGCACGCCGGTCGATCTGACGCAGAAGGAATATGACCTGCTGTCCTACCTCATCCGCGAACGCGGAAAGGTCTTCTCCCGCGAGGATCTGATGCAGCGGGTATGGAACTATGACTATTACGGGGATATGCGCACGGTCGACGTGACCGTGCGGCGGCTGCGCGAGAAGATCGAGGACGACCCCGGCAAGCCCCAGTATATCCTGACCCGGCGCGGCGTCGGCTATTATTTCGCGGGATAACGCAGCTTCCCGCGCGAGAAAGGAGGGGCGGCCATGCGGTCCCTGCGCATGAAGATGGTCATGATCATGGTGATCCTGATCCTGGCCCTGATGCTGACGACAGGCGCGTTTTTGATGAGCGGCGTCGGCAATTTCTATGTGTCCCAGTTCTATGAGCAGATGGAGGGCACGTTTACCCCGGAATTCATCGCCCAGCTGCAAAGGCTCTCGGCGGAGGACAACGCCCCCGCGCAGATGAAGGAACTTCTCATGGCGCAGGCCGGGCTTGGCATCGATATCACGGGCCGCAACGTCTACATTCTTGACCAGACCGGCTCCGTGCTCGACAGCTCGAACCAGCGCACCACGGTCGTGATGACGCAGAACATTCTGTCCGCCATGAACGGCGAGGTCGGGCAGAGCAGCTCGGTCACGAACGATTATATGGATCTGGCCGTCCCCGTCGAGTCGGACGGCGCGCAGTATATCGCCTACATCCGCGACAACCGCGCCACGGTCGACGCGCTGACGAGCGAGCTGCTGATCATCATCCTGCGCGCGCTGGCGCTGGGTCTGGTGATCTGCGTGATCTTGTCGTTCCTGCTGTCGCAGATTCTGATTACGCCTATCCGTGCGCTGACCGTCGGGACGAAACGCGTCGCGGCGGGAGATTTCGCGAACCGCGTCACGGTCGACAGCCGCGACGAGATCGGCGATCTGACCCGGAACTTCAACCACATGGCAAAGGTTCTGCAGGACACGATCTCCGAGGCGGAGAACGAGCGCAACAAGCTTTCCACGCTGTTTCTGCACATGACCGACGGCGTCGTCGCGTTCAATACGGCGGGCAGCGTCATCCACTATAACCCCGCCGCCACGCAGATGCTCGCGCAGAACCTGTCAAGCCAGACGACCTTCGACGAAATTTTCTCGAAGGAAGCCGAGCTTGACACGCTCCTGACCCTGCGCAGGCCGCAGTATATCGAGGCGCAGAAGACCGTCGGCGAACGGGAGCTGGAGCTGTTCATGGCCCCGTTCTCGTCCGACCACGCGCAGGGCGGTGTGCTCGTCGTCATCCACGACGTCACCGAGCAGCGCAGGAGCGAGCAGCTCAAGCGCGAATTCGTCGCCAACGTCTCGCACGAGCTGCGAACGCCGCTGACCAATATCAAATCCTACGCTGAAACGATCGTCGACACCGGCGACGAGCTGCCGCCGGAGCTGCGCTCGAATTTCATGAACGTCATCATCAGCGAGGCCGACCGCATGACCCGCATCGTGCAGGATCTGCTCACGCTCAGCAAAATCGATTACGGCAAGATGGAGATGAACATCTCCCGGTTCCCGTTCTTAAAAGCCGTGCAGAATGTGTATGACGCGGCAAAGCTCAACGCCGAGCAGAACCACCACCACACTATGACGCTCACCTGCGAGGGGGACATTCCCGACGTCAACGGCGACCGGGAGCGCATCGAGCAGGTCATTACCAACATCGTCTCCAACGCTGTCAAGTATACGCCCGACGGCGGCAAAATCGACATGACCGTCGGCACGAGCGGCAAAAACGTCTTTGTCCGCGTGGCCGACAACGGCATCGGCATCCCCGAAAAGGATCTGCCGCGCCTGTTTGACCGGTTCTACCGTGTGGACAAGGCGCGTTCGCGCGAGTCCGGCGGCACGGGCCTCGGCCTTTCCATCGCGCAGGAGATTTTGAACCAGCACAAGGGCAGCATTGAAATTTCGTCCGAATACGGCAAGGGTACCTCGGTCCTCATCACCATGCCCGCCGCGGAGGCGCAGGCATGAAGCAGAAACGAAGACATGGCCATGGCCGGAGGCTGCTGGAGATCGGGAAGGATATTCTGATTGTGTTTCTCGTGCTGGTCAACGTGACGCTTGCGATCATGTGCCTGCCGACAAAGACGCTCACGCAGACCAAATGGCTGGCAAGCGCGCTGCGCCCGTTTGCGGGGCTGTTCGGCCTCAATGAAGCGGAGCTGACCTATACCGCGCCCGCCACCGGCAGCGCGTTCATCGGCGCGGCGCAGCCCGTCGCCGTCACGCTGAGCACCGAGGCGGGCAGGCAGAGCGCACAGTATGACTTTGCCGCCCTCGATACGCTCTACGGGCAGTACGGAGGGCTGCTTGCGCAGGCGCTCGAAAGCGCCGAGACGCCGCAGGCGTGCGCCGAATCGGCGTTTTATGCCGCTTTGCGGAAGCCCGGCGCGGCCTTCTGCTTCCCGGGACAAATTTCCCCCGCCGTGCTTGGCGCATGGCTGAACGTGCGCGCGCCGGAGGGCGCGGACGCGCAGTGGTACGTGCTGGCGCTGGACGGAGAGACGGTTCAGCTGTATCTGCTGGGCGACGGCTGCTATCGCGCGCAGACGGCGCTTTCCGCCGAGACGCTTGCGGCCGAGCTTTCCGCCGCCGTCCCGGACGGCAGCTTCTTCGCGTTTGAATCGGACGACGCGCCCTACAGCACGCTCGATCCGCTCTCGCTCATCAGCGCGTCAAGCGCCGCCGTCTGCACCGGCCTCGGCACGAACCCGTGCGACGCGCGATTTATTTCCGCCCTCGCAACCCAGATCGGCATCAACCCTTACGGCGACGCACGCTTCGTCGGAAACGACGGCACGACGTCCTTTACCGAAACCGGCCTGCGCCTGCGCGTGAGCGCGCAGGGCAGAATTGAACTGCAGATCCTCCAGCCGGACGACCGCTTCCAGAGCGCGTCGGCAGGCGCGCTTGACCGCATCGAGGCTGCGCGCAGCCTCCTCAGCCGCCTGACCGGTGACAGCTACGGCGAGGCACGGGTCTATCTGCAAAGCTATCGGGCCGACGGCCAGAGCGCCGTGTGCACCTTCGGCTATTATCTGTCCGGCATCGAGATCGCACCGCGCGGCGCGATCGAACTCCGCTTCGACGGCACGCAGATCACGAACGCCTCCGTCCTGTACCGCAGCTACACGGCCTCGTCAACGCCCGCAGCGCTCCTGCCCGCCGCGCAGGCAGCCGCCTGCCTGCCGAAGGGCGGCACGCTCCGCCTTCTGTACGCCGAAGGCACCGGCGGTGAACTCACCGCCGGGTGGGAGACGGAGTAAGCTTGATATGTACCTGCCCACGATGCACTGGCGCGGGAGCGCCTGAGAGGTCGCAGCAGGTAATTGCGAAAAGCGATAGTCCGATGCGAATCCGCAGGCTTTTCGCTGTTAATCGTAGGGGTCGATGCCCACATCGACCCGGCAGAACGCACCGTTTCTGCGGGAATCTTAGGGTGTATCTGAAAACTCCCAACGCACCCGGACAGCGGGCCTTTTTGCGGTGCGCCGCGTCATTTTTCCTTGAAATACGTCAGTATTCCTGCGAAAAAATGTCTTGCGCAACGCAAAAATCCCTCGCTGCCGGTCACATCATGAGTTTTCAGATACACCCTAGGCGAATTCGCAATTTCCCAGCGGGCCGATGTGGGCATCGGCCCCTACAAACAAGTGGGTAAATCCATACAGATTCGCCGAAGACCTCTTTAGAACAGCTGCTTTCCGCCGTATCCATCGCACCACTGACTCAAATTTTCCATCAGGAGGAGCCGCCATGAGCGCTTCGCGCATGAAAAATCTGATCCTTCTCATTCTGACGCTCTGTGCGCTGGGGCTTCTGTGCATCGTCGTTCCGAACCGGCTTGCGCAGACGCATGAGCAGCGGCAGATGCTGCAGGAGCTGAAGACACTCTACGAGAGCTACGGCCTTTCCGTTTTGCTCGACGAGCTTCCGCGCAGTCCCGTGCTCTACAGTGTCGAGCTTTCTGAGGACGGCGCGCAGACCGCCGCGCAGGCGCTGCTCGGCGCGAAGGCCGCGCCCGCAGGCGAATCCGGCTTTGAGAGCACCTACGAATCCGAGCTTGGGACGCTCCATATCACGCGCACGGGCGGCTTCTCCGCCGTGATGACCGGCGGCAGCCGGGTGCGGAGTTCCGAAAAGGCCGCAGAAAAGCTGCTGCGCGCCATGGATTTTCAATATCAGACCCTCACGCGGGAGCAGACGGAGACGGGCGCCGTGCAGATCCGCACCTCGCAGACGCTGCTCGGCGTGCCGGTGCTCGGCAGCCAGCTGGCGCTGACCTACACGGACGATTGCCTCACGGCGGTCGAGGGCACGTTTTATACCGGCGGAAGCTCCATTACGCGCGTGTCGGAGCAGGAGGCCATCTCCGCCGCTGACGCGCTGGCGCAGCTGCTGGCCCGGCGTGACGCGCTCGGCTGGGTCGGAAGCGCGGTGATGGGTCTTACGCAGGCGTATCTGCCGTCCGATCAGGCCGGTACGGGCATCCGCTTCGTGCCGGTCTGGCTGGTCGAAACGGACGCGGGAAGCTTTTTTATCAACGGCATTACGCGCGAAATCACGGCGGAAACATAGCGTCCGCCGTCTGCGCCTGTCGAATTATGAAGAAAATCTGAAGATTTCCTGCTGCTGCATTGTCATTTTCCTTTACATTCCTGCCGTGGTGTGCTATTCTAATAGCGGCCGAATTTGGCTTTGTTAACATAACGCATTTCCGCAAACACTCTTAGTGTCAACTGATGTCAACTGACGCTACCAAAGAGGGATTACATTTTGATCAAATACATCGTTCAAGGCGGCACAAAGCTTTCCGGCTCCGTGACCATTTCCGGGGCCAAGAACGCGGCGGTCGCGATCCTGCCGGCCACGCTGCTCGTCAGCGGCCCCTGCCGGATCGAAAACGTACCGGATATTTCAGACGTTCGTCTGCTGCTGGAGATCCTGCGCGATATGGGCGCGGAGATCCGGCGCTACGGCCGCAACACGCTCGAGATCGACTGCACCCGTGCCCGCAACGCGACCGCGCCCATCGAGCTTGTCCGCCGTATCCGCGCGTCGTATTATCTCATCGGCGCAGAGCTTGGCCGCTTCGGCCATGCCCATGTCGCCATGCCGGGCGGCTGCAACTTCGGCGTCCGCCCCATCGACCAGCACATCAAGGGCTTCGAGGCCATGGGCGCCATGGTCGAGCAGGCCGGCGGCTATGTCTGCGCCGACGCCCCGAAGGGCGGGCTGCGCGGCGGCCACGTCTATCTTGATATCGTCTCCGTCGGCGCGACGATGAACATCCTGCTTGCGGCAGTTTTGTGCAGCGGCATGACGATCATCGAAAACTGCGCCAAGGAGCCGCACATCGTCGACCTCGCGAACTTCCTGAACGCCATGGGTGCGCAGATCTCCGGCGCGGGCACCGACGTCATCAAGGTCCGCGGCGTCAAGGCGCTGCACGGCGGTTGCTATTCCATCATCCCCGACCAGATCGAGGCGGGCACGTATATGGCCGCTGCCGCCGCAGTCGGCGGCGACGTGCTGATCGAAAACGTCATCCCGAAGCATCTCGACTGCATCACTGCAAAGCTGCGCGAGATCGGCGCGGACATCACGGAGTATGACGACGCCATCCGCGTCGAATCCGCCTACCGCCTGCACCGCGCGAACGTCAAGACCATGCCGTACCCCGGCTTCCCGACCGATATGCAGCCGCAGATCACCGTCTGTCTGGCCACCGCCGTCGGCACCAGCCTCGTGACCGAGGGCGTCTATGACAACCGCTTCCGCTACACAGCCGAGCTTGGCCGCATGGGCGCAAATATCCAGGTCGAGGGCAAGACCGCTATCATCGACGGCGTGCAGACGCTGCGCGGCTGCGAGGTCCGCGCCTGCGACCTGCGCGCGGGCGCTGCGATGGTCATCGCTGCCATGTGCGCCGAGGGCATGACGCTCATCGAGGATGCGCACTTCATCGAGCGCGGCTACGAGGACATCGTCGGCAAGCTCACCGCGCTCGGCGCGCATATCCGCCGCATCGAAACCTACGAAACCCCCAGCGTCTCAGAAGACGCCGGCTGAACAAAATTTCCCCGGCAGGACAATTTTGAAGTGATCCCAAAAAGCTAGTGTTCAAGCAGCCGAACGGGCTTGCTGTCTGTGAATCACAGGCGGCAAGCCCGTTCGCTTTGCCTTGATTCAGCGGTTGTTGCAGGTTTGTAAGGTTTTGTCACTTAAACCGTTGGCTTTCCTGTTGGATAAGACCCGCTCAAAGGTTTCCTCAAAGGTAGCCGTGTTTTGGAGCATCTGCACCAGAATGCCCTTACTTTCTCTGACCTTCAGCAGATCCGAAAGGCTGTGAATTTTCTGATGCCCATGTGCCAGTCGAACCGGCAGACCCAGCGGGAGCTGATGGGTGTCAATGCGAGAACAACGGCGCTTCTGAATACCTCGTATAATTGCAGATAACGCAAAAGGCACGACGCAATGTCGTGCCTTTTCTGCATCATTCATATTGCCGGTTCAGTGCAGGAGTTTCGGCTTTCCTGCGCTCATTTTTGCACTTGTTTTCGCAGCAAGGACTTTACTTGCCCATGCGAAGAAGTATGGCACAGAGTTGAACAGATAACTGGTGTGCATCAGTTCGTCCAGCAGCTCTTCCATCGTAAACGGCCGGTATCCATAGGGGCTCATCTCGCCAATATAATCGTCCAGCTGGTCACGCGCCGCCGCCCGCAGGAACTTCTTCGTATCCTTGTTCGCTTTCGCAAGGCGCTTGATGTACTCCTCTGCCTTATCGAACTGATTCAGCTTGTAATACAAAACTGCCAGCGGCAGGAGCATCTGCGTTTCCTCATAGGAATCGAACTGCTTATGGAGCGCCAGCGCGTGCATCTCGTCTTCCATATAGGCATACAAATGCATCAGCTGATAGCGGACGCCGAGATTATCGTTCTCGCACAATTCCACCAGGTGCTGCCCTTCGTCGATCGCCCGGCGCATCATGCCGCAGGAAATTAATACGTCAAAGTATGTATAGCGCACGCGCATATATGGTCTGGTTTCAAACGCTGTCCAAAACTCACCGGCGTACTCCTTGAACGCGCCGGACTTTTCCATCTGCTTGTCCGCTGCGTCGAGCAGCTCCTGCAGGGCAAGCCGCCGCTCGTCCGGCTGCTTCGCTGTACGCAGGATCAATTGGAGTCTTGCATCCAGATTGTCCGGCTCCAGCTCCAGCGCCTTGTGCAGATATTCCACTCTTTTTTTCTTCGACGTGACCTGTTCGGCGAGATCCAGATAATCGTCCGCTGTTTCAGGCGCAGATTCTTTCTGCTCTTTGCATTTTAGATTGTATTCTGCAAAGAACCGCTCCGCCAGGGCATCCACGTCGGCTTCGTTCTCCGTGTCCTCTGCGTGAGCGTCCAGGAATTTCTGCAATTCTTTCAAAACCTTTTCTGAGTCTCTGCTCATTTTATCGCGCCTCCCGTATCTGTTGTATGCTGTTTGGTTTCTCTGCATAAATTATACCAGATTCATCAACATTCGTCGAGAGATATATGCCAAAACGACTATGATTCTTACCAGTCTGTACCGCACCATCTTTTTTCCTGAATAGCTTTTTCAGAAAATGCCCAATTCTCTCGATTTACGTAGAAATATGAAAATCAAAAAACTAGATTTACGCTGTCCTCTCTGAAAAAATTCAAGACGAAATATGCCGATCAGCTTCATATCCCTTATGTTTTGCATGCCGGCGATTTCAAAGAGGAAGACAGCATCGTATTTCTTCCGTTGTATATGACCCCACTGCTATAATAAGTGATGTGCAAAAGTACGGCAAGCGCTCCGCAGCCGTCTTCGCCTGTGCCGCCCACGCGTCCTGCGCAGCCCGAGCCTGCCGAACCTGTGACGCAGTCCGCTCCGCAGGGAAAGCCCGTTGTGTTCTCTCTGGTGCCTGAGCTGCCAGCCCAGCCGCAGCGGACTAACAGATACTGCCCGCACTGCGGCGCGCCCGTCAAGCTGTCCGACGCCGTATTCTGCACCGTATGCGGTAAGAGCCTTTCATAATCCCCCCGCCACAAGAAACAGGGCTGTCTCAAATGATCGAAACATCATTGAGACAGCCCTGTTTTTTGATTTATGGACTTATGCGAACGTACCGTTCAGGGATTGGGTCAGGCCGGACAGTACGCCGGTGATCGTCAGCAGGACACCCAGAATGATTGCCAGCACGTAGACGCAGAAATAGCTGCGGGCATAATTGCGGCGGTTGATGTTCGCGCTGCCGATGGCGTGGACGATCAGGAAGATCCAGCCCAGGAGCGGCAGGGCGTAGAGAATGCCGAGGCCAAAATAGCTCCACGGCGACAAGGGGCGGTACGCCTCTGGCAGGTGCTGCAGTTCAAATTCGTTCATGTGTCTTCCTTCTTTCTTACAAATGCTCCTTGCAGGTCAGCTGCGCGACGTCCAGCCGGAACACGGCCGCGCGCTGCGCCTGCTCGTCTGTAAAGGTAAACAGACGGCTCTTTTCATAGTGCGCCATAATTGCCGACAGCGCCCGCTTCTTTTCCTCCGGCTCCTGCACCTCGCAGATCACGCCGGTGCCGATTACACTCCGATAGCGATAGGAATACGAGCAGCCGGTCTGTCCGGCTGCGAGCGCGTGCGCGCAGTCCAGCTCAAAGCCGACGCGCGGCGCAGTGCGGATGAGCTCTGCCTTGCGGCCCTCGTGCGCGCCGTGGAAATAAAACCGGTCAGGTGAGCCGGGGACAAAGGCGAAATTCAGCGGCACGATATACGCGCCCTCCGGGCAGGAAAAACCGACGCGGCAGCAGGTGCAGGACTCGATCACCTGCAAAATCCGTTCGCGGTCCGTGACCGCGCGGTCAGCCCGTCTCATGCCAGCCGGACGCCGCCCGCCTGCCGGATCGAGAGCACGTGGCAGCGGCCCTCGCCGAGCACGGCCTCCATATTGGCGCGGAAGGACGCAAGCGCTTCATTCGGCACGAACGCCAGCAGCGTCCCGGCAAAGCCGCCGCCGTGAATGCGGCAGGCGCCGCGCCCGGCAAGCTGCTTTTCACAGGCAGCCAGCGCAAGGGCCATCTGCTGGTGCTCCCGGCTCCCGGCAAGAACCACGTTCTGCAGCAGCATCCACGACGAGCGCCCGGAATCGCGCACGCCCGCAAGGAAGCCCTCAAAATCGTCCCGTTCCAGCGCCTGCACCTGCTGCTGCACCCGGCGGTTTTCGTCAAAGAAATGCATCGCGCGCAAAACGGCGCGGTCGCCCGCCGCCTCGCGGGTCGCCTTGAGCTTTGCGTAGAATTCCGCCTCGTCCACCTCGCGCAGCACGTCCTTGCCGAACACGCGGGCTACGCGGCGCATTTCCTCGGGGATGGCGGCGTATTCGTCCGTCAGATCTGCGTGATCTGCGCCGGAATCGAGCGTGCAGAGTGTGTAGCCGCAGTGCGCAAAATCGAACGCCGCCTGCCGGACGGCGGGGTGCGCCGGGTCGGCAAAATCGATGAAGACCAGCCCGCCGACGCTGGAGGCCATCTGATCCATGAGGCCGCAGGGCTTGCCGAAATAGACGTTCTCGGCATACTGGCCGATCTGCGCGATCTCGATGGCGGAGCATTTTTTATCGAAAAACAGCTCGTTGCAGATCGTGCCGATCAGAACCTCGAATGCGGCGGAGGACGACAGACCGGAGCCGGGCAGGACGGTCGAGCGGACAGCCGCGTCAAAGCCGTGCAGCTTACAGCCGCGCTGCGCAAACGCCGCAGCAACGCCGCGCACGAGCGCGGCGGTCGTATTTTTTTCTTCCGCGTGGACGGACAGATCATTCAGATCGATCTCGACCGGGGCATAGCCCTCGGACGCAACGCGGATGATGGAATCGGGCCGCAGCGTGACCTCCGCCGTCGTTTCCAGATCGACAGCCGCAGCCAGCACGCAGCCGTGCTGATGGTCGGTATGGTTGCCGCTGATCTCCGTGCGGCCCGGCGCGGAAAAGCGATAGCTTGTCTGCATATGCAAACGCCTCCGTTCCCCCCGCCTCCCGGCGGGGCGTCTTTTTCTGTATTATACCTGATTTCCAGCCTTCCGGCAAGAGCCATTCTGCCAAAACAGAAAGCAGCCGGCAGACAAGTCTCTGCCGGCTGCTTTGGTACACAAAGGAGCGAATATGAATCGTATCAGAACGTTGCGACGTTCTGCTCGGCAGGCTCGGCGGGCTGCACGTTCACAGCCGTCAGGATGGGTCCGACGCCCTTGTAGAGCGTGTGGAACTTGACCTCGACCGTCGCCGTTACCCAGACCCAGCTTCTGGCCGCAAGGCCGGAGGCCGCCGCGAATTTGCACGGCAGGCCCATGAACGTGATATCCGCCTCGCAGCAGGTCATGACGAACCGGCCGGGAGCAAACATCCCCTCTTTTTCCCGGCGCAGGCGCGCGACCTGCCCCTTGAATTTCACGGTCTTGCCCGCGTACTTCTTTGGCTCCTCGGTGATATCGCGGTAGAACAGGGCATAATCCTCGTCCCTGATCTCGACCACGGGCGCGTTCAGGTCGAACGGCAGCGGGTCTTCGATATCGTCATAGTGCGTCGAGCCGTCGGTGTATTCATAGAGAATGTCGATCTTCCGGTTCACGGCGCGGGCGATCTTGTGGTACGGCATGACGTCCGTGCCGGGGGCCATGCGGTTGAGAACCAGCATCTCCGCGCCTGCCAGCTTGTCCACGACAAGCTGGCGCATATTGGCGTTATAGCTGAGGAAGGTCGAAGCGTCGGCAAACATGACTTCCTGCGCGATCTTCCAGTGGTCGGGGGTCTTGAGGTAGAAATCCGCAGCAAGATGCATCCCGTTGAGCTCCACGACCACACGCTCGGCCCGGTATTTCTTCTGCAGATCGGTCAGCAGCTCCGGGCTGAGGTCTTCGTAGTCCAGAACCTGCTCGTAGACCTCCTTATGGGGATAGGCCGAGACGTCGTATTCCTCCTCGCCCTCCTCGAAAACCAGCAGAAGCGTCCGCTCGCCGGTGTTGAAGCGCTCGTCCTCGAGCGTTTCCTGAATGAACTTCGTCTTGCCGGACTCCAGAAAGCCGGTAAAGACGTACATGGGGATATCAGGCATAGCCATAGAGAAAACTCCTTACTGCTTTTCCACGCCGAAGAGCTTCGCAACAGCCTCTTCGTTCAGCTTCGAGCCGATCACGCAGATGCGGCCCGTGACCATCGCGCCGCCGTCGCGGATATCCGGCTCACCGGGGACATAGTCGAAGTGGATCCACTTCTCGCCCTCCGCGTTTGCTACATAGCCCTTCGCGCGCAGGACAATGCCGTAGGCATCCGCGTCCTCAAGCGCCTTCAGGATGCGCTCGATCTCGGCCTTTGTGAATTTCTTGTGCGTTTCCTCGCCCCAGCTGATGAAGACCTCGTCGGCGTCATGACCGTGGTGGTGATGGTGATGATGGTGGTGCTCATGCTCGTCGTCATCGTCGTCATCGTGATGGTGGTGGCAGGCGCAGTCCGGGTCATCGCATTCATCGTCATCGTCGTCATCATGGTGATGATGGTGATGGTGCTCGTGCTCGTCGTCATCCTCGTCGTGGTGATGATGGTGGCAGGCGCAGTCCGGATCGTCGCACTCGTCGTCCTCGTCATGGTCATGATGATGGTGGTGCGCCTCTTCTTCGAGCTTTGCAAGCTCGATGGCGATGGTGCTGCGCTGCTCCATGGCCTCCATCAGCTGCTCGCCGGTCAGCTCCGGCCACGGGGTCGTAACGATCACGGCGTCCTTGTTGTGTTCGCGGATCATGTTGACGCACTGGTCGAGCTTTTCCTCCGTCATGCCGTCGGTTCGGCTGAGGATGATGGTGTTGGCCGTCTCGATCTGGTTATTGTAGAACTCGCCGAAGTTCTTCATATACATCTTGCACTTCGTCGCGTCCGCCACGGTCACGAAATTGCCGAGCTGCACGTCGTCGGACGTGACCTTGCGCACGGCGCCGATGACGTCGGACAGCTTGCCCACGCCGGACGGCTCGATGAGAATGCGGTCGGGCGCATACTCCGCAATGACCTTCTTGAGCGCGCGGCCGAAATCGCCCACCAGCGAGCAGCAGATGCAGCCGGAGTTCATCTCCGTGATCTGGATGCCCGCCTCCTGCAGAAAGCCGCCGTCAATGCCAATTTCGCCGAATTCGTTCTCAATGAGGACGAGCTTCTGGCCGTGATAGGCTTCCTTGATCATTTTTTTGATGAGCGTCGTCTTGCCAGCGCCGAGAAAGCCAGAATAAATATCAATTTTTGTCATACAGGAACACCTTCCAGTTGCATTATTTTATTGAATTAGTATAGCACTTTCCCATGGGAACATCAAGGTTTCTTCCTAAAATATTCATCGGTTTCTGCAAAAGGAATTGACAAACCTGCCTGGATATGATAAGATAATTCACGGCTTTGGAGGCCGGCATTCGGAGAGATGTCCGAGCGGTTTAAGGAGCTGGTCTTGAAAACCAGTGACACAGCAATGTGCCGTGGGTTCGAATCCCACTCTCTCCGCCATTTTCTTTCCTTCATATCGGCTCAACCGACCTGCGGAAGTACCCAAGTGGCCGAAGGGGCTCCCCTGCTAAGGGAGTAGGCGTCTAAAAAGCGCGCGAGAGTTCAAATCTCTCCTTCCGCGCCAGAAAAACCTTGAAAACATCTGTTTTCAAGGTTTTTCTTTTATCAATTTTCCGCTGCTTCAAGCGGTTCGGGCGTCCAGAATTCCGTGTGGCGGCTGCTTTGGCCGGGGTGCGAGTCCCGCAAGCTCTACGGCGATCATCTTCCCACGGAACACGTGCTTGCCCGCCAGCTGTGCGGTGCCGCCGCAGCCGCAGCCCTTTGTTTTTTGCGCGCAGGCAAGTTCTGTGGTAGTATAAACAAAACGTTCAGAAGGACGGGATCAGAATGCCGGTGACAATCCTTGCGGCGATTCTGCTGATGGCCGCATATTTTCTCGTTTTGTACGGCGGCGTCGGCTTTATTCAGGATAAGCGGTTCTTTTCCTCCGCACCGAAGGAGAATCTGGACGCGATCCCGGACAAAAAAGAGCGGTTCCGCGGGGCGCACATCATCGGCTGGATCATAGAGGGGATCGCGGTCCTGCTGTTTCTGGCCGCAGCCGTTCTTGCCGCGTGGGCCGGGATCCAAAGCGGCTTTGGATTTTTCCGCTTCTTTGGCCGGTATCTTATCATGCTCTATTGCATGGAGCTCTACGATATTCTCTTTTTCGACTGGTTCCTGCTCTGCCATTCAAACTTCTTCCCGCATTTTTATCCCGATCTGAAGGGCATCGTAGGGCCGCATATGTTCGGCTACAATAAAAGGACGCACATCCTGCACTTCCTGCTCTATATCCCCCTCTGCGCTGTGATCGCAGGGATCTGCATGATTTTTTAAATGCCCCTGCGCCGCCCGGCGATTCGCCGGTATGTTTTTCGCAACTTTTCTGCACCTTCCGCTTGACAAGCAGGAATATCTGTGGTAATATATCCGAGCAGTTGAAAGACTGCAAACGCGCGAGTGGTGGAATTGGCAGACTCGCTAGATTCAGGTTCTAGTGTCCACTCCGGACGTGCGGGTTCAAGTCCCGCCTCGCGCACCAACTCCTCAGATTCTTCGGAATTTGAGGAGTTTTTCTTTATCAAAAATTCGGTTTTTTCCGCGTTTGAAAATCGCGATACCAGATTTTTACCCCCATTTTGACGCCAGATTTTTTGCTGTGAAAATGGAGGATTTTTTATGCGCAGAACCACAATTTTGAACGCAAAACAGGTCAAACGAACGTCCTTTTCAGAAGCGGAACAACTGTTCACGAAACACTGTAAACTAAAGAATTTGAGCCCTCAAACCATGCGCTATTATGCGGAGGATTTGAAGTATTTTCATGCGTGTGTGCCGGTTCAGTATGTCGATGAAGTCAGTCAGGACGCTTTTGAAAACTTCATTGTCTCGGAGCTGGACGCAGGCAAGAAAATCACTTCTCTGAATTCACGCATCCGGGGACTGCGCGTGTTCTTCAAATTCTGCGCGGAACGGGAATGAAAAGGAAGTAAAACGGTCCAAACACGCACCACAGACTGTGGAAATTCACTACGCCGACATTGGCTGCATGGAGAACAGACAAACGGCCGAACCCGAACAGCGCAAAGAGATCCCGAAGGTATCCTGAACCATTCCCAGCTATACGCCAATGGAAAACCCGGCTGGTGCCTGAAGCACCAGCCGGGTAACCCCCGCCGCCATTGTTACCCCTGTCAGGGGACAGCAAATCCAAACGCTGGTTTTTATACTGATCCTGTTTGAGGCAGCCCCCTGCCGGTCTGCCGGGAGATGATGGCACGCAGAATTTCTTACCGAAGCATCAGCGCAAGCACGATCAGCGTCACGCAGACAGCACAGGCTGCGGCTTCGTAGGTATAGCTTTCGCCGCTGTGAATGCGGCTGATGGCGCGGAAGGCGAAAATTGTTCCGATAAATGCAGCGGCAAGCGCCAGAATAAACAGAACGATGCTCATTTCAGCCGCTCCCCACATATGGTGCAGAACATGGCGCCGGGAATTTTGACGGCTGCGCCGCAGCGCGGGCAGCGGAGGTCAGACGGCTTCGTCTGGACCGGCTCCTCCGGCGGCTGCTGCGGTTCAGGCTCCGGGGAGAACACGACCGGCGCCCCCTGCGAAGCGGGCTGCGTCACAGCTTCGGTAAACGAAGGCTGCACAACAGGCGAGACAGGGCATACAGGCTGTTCGGGAGCAGCGGACTGCACGGGCTGTGTGGGCGGGATGGGCCGCTCGGGCTGAACGGGAGCGGACGGCTGCACGGGCTGCACCGGCGGGGTGGGCCAGTCGGGCCGTGCGGGCGCAGCGGGGTGCCAGGAGCCTGCCGCGCGGCGGTTCTGAATTTCCACATAGAACGCCGCCTGCATGATCCCGCTGAACAGCGGCGCAAGCAGGCCGTATGCGATGGCGATCAGGACCCACAGGATGCGGAACAGCACGCCGAGATACGGGATTTCCCCCAGCAGGGTAAAAACGAGAAATGCGCCCAAATAGACTGCGCCGAGCAGGATATCCGCGCCGAACATCTTGCCCTTGTAGCCCATCGTCTCCTGCTTGGAGATCTTGATGGCGTCGGTGGGCTTGACGTCGTCGCGCGTCATAAGAATGTAGGGCACGAAGCGGTATTCATACATACGGATGATGCCGAACACGATCCCGACGATCGGAATGAGCGACCACAGGAAGATCCAGAGCTGCATCCATGCCATGCCGCTCAGAACGCGAAGGATCCGGTCCTTTTTGAATGAGGCGAACAGATAGGCCGTCTTCGGCTCAAGTCCCGTGCGGTAGCTGTTGAGGAAGATCATCGACATGGAAGCCGACAGCAGAAGCGCAGCGCAGAACGCGGCAGCCGGAACGCCGATGAACCCGGCGTAGGCCACCAGACACAGGAACTCTGCAAGCAGGGATATGCCCCAAAGCCGGAAGGGGCGCTTCATCAAAACGGAAAATGTTTTTTTGTAAATGCTTGAGACCATAAGAATCCTCCTTTATTCTTGTTTCTTCGACTTTATTATACAGGATACTGGAACAGGCTGTCAATCAAAAAACCAGCGTCTGGGAGTTCAGACGCCGGTTTTTGAGAAAAGTTCCGTTATTCTGTAAAAAGCGCCTCTCCGGCCTTGTAGATATCGCCTGCGCCGACGGTCAGGATGATATCGCCCGGCTGCGCATTCTCGCGCAGATAGGCCGTCACGCCCTGCAGGCTCGGACAGTAGACCGCGCCGGGGATCTCCGCGGCCAGCTCCTGCGAGCTGACACCGACGGTGTTCTGTTCACGCGCGGCGTAAATATCGGCCAGAACGACCTGGTCGGCCGTGCGCAGCTCGTCGACAAAGCTCTGGAACAGCGCCTTCGTACGCGAATACGTGTGCGGCTGGAACGCGCAGATCACACGCCGGTAATGCATCAGCCGGACAGCCTGCAAAAGCGCGTGGAGCTCGTTGGGATGGTGGGCATAGTCGTCGTAGACGTCTGCGCCGTGGAAGTTGCCCTTGTATTCGAGCCTGCGGCCCGCGCCGTGGAACTCTGCGAGCGCCGCGGCTGCGGTTTCGCCGGAAATGCCGAATTTCCATGCCACCGCGCAGGCGGCCAGCGCGTTCAGCGCGTTGTGACGGCCAATGACGCCCAGATGCAGGTGCGCATACGGCTGCCCGCCGCAGAAAACGTCAAATTCGCTGAAATCTTCAGAGAAGTTCTTCCCGTACACGTCGTTTTTCGCATCGAAGCCGAATGACAGATACGGCATCCCGGCCAGCGTGTCGCGGGTGTTTTTGTCGTCGCCGTTGGCGACGATCAGACCATCTGCCGGGACGAGGGAGGCAAATTTCCGGAACGACCGCTCCACGTCCTGAAGATCCTTGAAAAAGTCCAGATGATCGGCGTCCACGTCGAGAATGACCGCAGCGGTCGGGAAGAAGTTCAGGAACGAATTGCAGTATTCGCAGCTTTCGAGAATGATCGTGTCGCCCTTGCCGACGCGGTGCCCCGCGCCGAGCAGCGGCAGGAAGCCGCCGATCATGATCGTGGGATCACGGTTGGCCTGCATGAAAATGTGCGTCAGCATGGAGGTCGTCGTGGTTTTGCCGTGCGTGCCGGAAACGCAGATGGCGTTTTTGTAGGCCCGCATGATATAGCCCCAGGCCTGCGCCCGCTCGAAAATGGGGACGCCCCTGGCGCGGGCAGCGGCGATCTCGGGGTTGTCGTTGTGCGCGGCAGCCGTGCGGATGAGGCAGTCGGCCCCCTCGATATTCTCGGCCCGGTGACCAATGGAGACCTGAATGCCCTTGGCGATCAGCTCGTCCGTCGAAACGGACGCGTTCATGTCGGAGCCGGAGATCTCCATCCCCATGCGCCGCAGGACAAGCCCCAGCGGCCGCATCGACACGCCGCCGATGCCCACCAGATGGCAGCGCTTGCCGGGGACCAGATATTGCTCGATATGTTGGCAGGAAGGATATTCCATGCAAGGTTCCTCCGAAAAATTTGGATTGCGCACGCGCGGGAGGGCGCGTATAATGAAAACTGACAGCATTATATTATATACGGAAGACGGCAATAAAACAAGAAGAATTTCGGATTTTTGCCGGGAGGACACGCTATGAGGCCGGATGCGATCATCAAAACACTGGAGGACGCCGGGTTTGAGGCCCGGTACGTCGGCGGCTGCGTGCGCGACACGCTGCTGGACCGGCCCATCCACGACTGGGACATCGCCTCGCAGGCGCTGCCGGAGGACGTGCTGCGCCTGTTTCCGCACTGCGTCCCCACCGGCATCCGGCACGGCACCGTGACCGTCCTTCTGGACGGCGTCAGCGCCGAGGTCACAACCTACCGGCTTGACGGCGCATATCACGATGGCCGCCACCCCGATGGGGTGCGCTTTGTGCGCAGTCTCGCGGAGGATCTGGCCCGCCGCGATTTTTCGATCAACGCCATGGCGATGGACGAGAGCGGCGCGGTCACCGACCTCTTTGGGGGCCGGGAGGATCTTTCCCGCCGCGTCATCCGCTGCGTCGGCGAGCCGGAAACGCGCTTCCGGGAGGATGCGCTTCGGATGCTGCGCGCGTACCGCTTTGCCGCGCAGCTCGGCTTTTCACTGGACGCGCAGACGCAGGCGGCGATCCGACGCTGCGCGCCGCTCTGCGCGTCGCTCTCCCGCGAGCGGGTGCGGGAGGAGGCGGAGAAGACGCTTCTGTCCGACCGGCCCGAATATTTTGGCCGTATGCTGGCCGAAGGACTTCTGGGCGCCTGCATACGGGCGGAAAATGCCGATTTTTCCGGGCTTTCCGCCCTGCCAAAAACGCCGGAGGCCAGATGGACAGCCGCAAAGCTGCGCTGTCCGGCGTTCGACCCGGCGGCGTTCCGCCTGCCCGCGAAGCTCTGCCGTTTGATTGAGTTGACGGCGCAGACATGGCGCGAGGGCCGGACGGAGGCGGAATGGAAGCGCCTGATCGCGGAGCACGGCTGGGAAACGGCGCATCTGCAGGCGGACCTGCAGCGCACGGACACCGTCCGGCAGATCGAGCTGCGCGGCGACTGCGTCACGCTGTGCCAGCTCGCCGTCACCGGCGCGGATTTTCCCACGCTTTGCGGCAAAGACGTGGGCCGGATGCTGCACCTGCTGCTAGTATATGCGCTGGAGCACCCCGATCAGAACACCAAAACGCAGCTCCTCGCCGCCGCTCCGTCGCTTTGGCAGGAAGAAAACAAAATCCAAGGTTGACTTTTCCCCTTTCCATCTGCTATAATAGTCCAGCAATGGAGGCTTAGCTCAGCTGGTTAGAGCGCTTGCTTCACACGCAAGAGGTCGACGGTTCGAGTCCGCCAGTCTCCACCATCAAGCTGCACCAAAAAAGATGCCGCTGCGAAAAGCCTAGAAGTTTCAACGACTTCCGGGCTTTTTTGCGCCCATTTTTAGAGGCGTGACAAAAAGATGCCAAAATGGGCTTTGGCAAATTCGATGGACCTGTACCTTTACCCAAGGCTTTTTGAGCCGCTTTTCCGAGAATTTTTCGGGAAAGCGGCTCTTTTTTACTCTCGGCAAAACGTAGAATTTGAGCAGGTTTTTTTGTTGGTGTTGCTGGATGGACATTCCGAGTGTATGTGCCATTGTGTTGACACGGGCAAAGCCCAAAATACACTAGGAGGATTCAAGATGACAATTGAAAATGCAAAAGCGCTGCAGGAACAGTTGGCGAACGAGGCCATCGCGCAACTGCGGAAGAACGGGAACAACGAGCTTGTCGATGACTGCATCCAAAGCATCGCCGTCGTCGGCAAGGCGTAGGGCATTCCAGGCGACGAAACGGCGCGCAGGCAAGAACGCGCACAGCAGGAGCAAACGCGGCACGTTGGCGACGCTGGACCGCGAGAGACCATGGGTACACGGCACCATGCTCCTGACATATTCACGAGGGTCATGCAGTTTGTGTGGGATATGTTCGAAACAGCACTTAACCTCGGGGTACTGTCAAGGATTATGCGCAAATTTATTTGCAGACCCCGGCTGAATGACGTCAGCCGGCAATGAAGGCGTCGTCTAAAGCCACCTCCAGATGCTTCATATTCATGTATTTCTTGTTGCCCCACTGAGTTCCCGCCACATGGCGCAGCCTCGCGCAGACCAGCATCAGGGCGGAGTTCCCGTCAGGGAACGTCCCCACCACGCGGGTCCGCCGGCAGATCTCACGGTTCAGCCGCTCAATCACGTTGTTGGTGCGGATGCGCGTCCAGTGCTCGCTGGGAAAATCGCAGTAGGTCAGCGTTTCCTCAATGCCGTCCTCGACCTTCTTGGCGGCCTCCTTCAGCTTCATGGCGCGTAGCTCGGCAACAACAGCCTTCGTCTTCTCGCGGGACGCTTTTTTGCTCTCCTGGGCATGGATCGCCTTGAGCATTTTTGCCACAATTTTGACCTTGGATTTTGGCACAACGGAGAAAACATTGCGGTAGCCTCGTGTTCTCCTCTGTACAGACTCTGCTGGCATTCTCCTCTGTTTTTCTTGGACTTATGACTGATCACATCGGGAGTCCATGTCTTTCTTGTGAGAACATCGCCGCAATGCCGCTCGTTTCTCAAGATCTGGATAACTGTGTTGGATGTCCACTTGGTGTTGCCGAGAAACGTTGTCTTGCCGAGTTCCTCAAGGGTCTTGGCAATATAAGCTGAGGAATATCCGGAGAGGTACATATAGAATATGAGCTTAACGGTTGGGGCCTCTTCCGGATTGATTACCAGCTTGCCGTCCGTATCGTGAGAATAACCCAGCAGCTTGGGTGTCAGCGGAAGGCCGCCATTTAGACGCTGGGCAAGAGAAACCTCCATGCTGCGACTTCGGATACGGGACTCGTTTTCTGCAATGGACGCCAAAAAGGAAAGCGGCATGGATGTGTCTTCATTCAATGAGAAGATACATTCGCTCTCAAAGAAAACGCCCACCGGATTGCGAAGTTCCGCAAGGTTCCGCACCATAGTAATGCAGTCGACTGTATTTCTGGCAAGACGCGAAACCGATTTGGTGATGATCAGGTCAATTTTTCCTGCTCTGCTGTCAGCGAGCATTTGGTTCAGCGCAACGCGGTGTTTTGTCGAAGTGCCTGAGATACCTTTGTCGGCGTAGATCTTCACAAGCGACCAATTGGGATGCTTCAAAACAAACTCCTCATAATAGTTTTTCTGAAGCTCATAAGACGTTTCCTGCCCCAGATTATCTGTGGAAACTCGGACATAGACTGCAACACGCTGATGAACGTCGGCATCATAGAAATCAACCTGTTTCCTTGCAGGATAGATGACATCCGGTTCTCGTCGATTGGAGTATCGCTTGTGTACTTTCTCGCGTTCTGCTTGATCGGCTGCTTTTTTGGTTGATTTACTCATGGAGTGCACCTCTCACGTCCAGCTCATCATCAGATAGGATCTTCCAGTCTGGAGCTGGGAGAAAACAAGGCTCTCGAAGATCGTCGCGATAATACGATGCCAAAGTGTATAGATCTTCTGATATGAAGTAAATTCCAACGGGAGGCTTTCGAGCAGCGAGCATTCTTGCGCAAATCGTTACTTCCCGGACATCTCTGGATACATTGCTGACCTTTTGTGTGATTACGAGATTGACTTTTTCCTCATCACAGTCAGACAGAAGCTCAGTCCATGCCGGTGATTTCTCCATATAAGGTGCGGTCGACCCATTATCAATATAGAAGCCCACAAACTTCCATAGAGGGTACTGCGCCAACGTAGCACGAAAAACCTCTTTGTTACGCTCGAGATATTCCTCGTCCCCATATTTCGTCTGATTAAAAAAGCGAATATACACTGCAACCTTGAACGGAATCTTAGGGCTAGGTGTCTCATGGCGGATGCTTTTCAACCACTGCCTGTGTTGCTCTACAAGTGGAGAAACAAAGCTTTCTCCCAGACACAGGTCAAAAGAGGAATATTCAGTCTCTTCGCGTCCTTGTTCGGTGCCTAATGGCAGCAGCTCCGTGTTTTCCATGTTTTCCTCCGGTATTGGGGTCAGCCCTTTTGGATGAATTATAGGGAAAACGCTTAAAAATAATCATAACCACCGGCCGTGCCGGTGGTTTGCACTAGCCCCCTTGGGGCATGAC
>ENA-UONX01000366-UONX01000366.1-human-gut-metagenome-genome-assembly--contig:-P74old-NODE-366-length-66055-cov-26.899818_pt1 | contig 66055 bp, 54 predicted proteins | sample MGYA00242466_ERZ724013 | MGnify/ENA metagenome assembly ERZ724013 | reverse complement strand
GAAAGCGTGCGTACGTGAAAGCGTACCGGGGGTTCGAATCCCCCTCTCTCCGCCATCTTTCGTGGATAAAAATGCTGTCCACGGCAAAAACCTCGGAAAACGATATGTTTTCCGAGGTTTTTTGCTGTTTTTCGGGCAAAAACGGGACTTTTACGCACCCTCAAAACAGGTTTCGATTTTGTGCTGTCTTTTGACCGTTTTTCATGCAAAACAGGACTTGAACCCTGCGATTTTTTGGGCGACCAATTTTTTTTGCTTGAAAACCTATAAAATATTGTTGACAGAATGGGATAACGGTGTTATAATAACATTGTTATTAAATATGACAGGGTAAAGCATGAAAGTAAAGGACGAAAGCATCAACGCAAAACTTTTGGAGTGTGCCAAGGCGGAGTTTATGGAAAAGGGCTTTGCAGACGCTTCCATGCGCACGATCGCGGAGCGCGCGGGCGTTACGACGGGGATGCTTTACAGCCGCTTTGCGGACAAGGACGAGATGTTCCGCTCCATCGTGGGTGAGGGCGCGGAGAAGCTGTACGCATATTTTTCTGACGTGCAGGAAAATTTTGCCGCCTTTCCCGCGGAGCAGCAGAAAGGGGAGATGCACTCCTACACATCGGGCAAGATGCGCGTGATGATGGACATCATCTACGACTACTTTGACAGCTTCAAACTCATCGTTCTCAAAAGCGCGGGTTCGAGTTACGAGCACTACATCGACCGTATGATCGACTATGAAACGGAGAGCACCGAACGCTTTATGCGTGTGTTGCGCGAAAGCGGCGCACCCGTCAAGACGGTTCGGCGGGACATCAACCATATGCTTGCGAGCGCGCTGTTTAACGGTGTGTTCGAGGTGGTCGCGCACGACTTTCCCAAAGAGGACGCAATGGAATATGTGGATGCCGTCTGCGAGTTCTTCTATGCGGGCTGGGATAGGCTGATGGGGCTGTCATAATATAAGGTAAAAAGAAACAGGGGCTTTCAGCCCCGTTCTTTCGGACATATAGTTCGCATATACGAACTATATAAACTCCGAAGAAGAGGCGCATAATTTTTTTGATATAGAGTTCGCTATATCGAACTTGATAACGAGCTTAATATTTAGGAGGTATTTATGCAAAGTAAGGCAAAAGGGAAGGGGAATCTTTCCGTTTTGATGGACTATGCCGGGCGGCGAAGGGTGCTCACCTATCTTTCGTGGGTGCTTTCCGCCGTCAGTGCGCTCATGGCGCTCGTGCCGTTCGTCTTCGTGTGGCTCATCGTGCGTGAAGTCATCCAAGCGGACGGGAATTTTGCCGCGGTGCAGGGGAGTCTTTCCGTGTACGGATGGTGGGCGGTCGGCAGCGCGCTTATTTCCATGCTCATCTATTTCGCGGCGCTCATGTGCTCGCATGTCGCGGCGTTCCACGTGGCGGGCAATATGCGTAAAAAGGCAATGCGCCATATCGGGACGCTTCCCGTCGGGTTTATGAACAGCCTCGGCAGCGGCAGGGTGCGCCGTATCGTCAACGAATCGAGCGGGGCAACGGAAACCTATCTTGCGCACCAGCTCCCCGACATGGTGGGCGCGTTCGCAACGCCCGTCGGGATGATCGTGCTTTTGTTCTTGTTCGATTGGCGGCTGGGACTTTTGAGCCTTATTCCGACCGTCCTCGGCTTTATCATCATGTCCAAAATGACGGGTAAAGATATGGCGCGCAAGATGAAAGAGTATCAGAGCGCGCTCGAAAACATGAACAACGAGGCGGTGGAGTATGTGCGCGGCGTACCCGTCGTCAAGACGTTCGGGCAGACGGTGTTCTCCTTCAAGCGTTTCAAGGGCTCCATCGACAGTTATCATACATGGGTGATCGCCTACACCAAAAGCCTGATGTGGCCGATGGTCGCATTCACGACCGCCATCAACTGCGTGTTCGTGCCGCTCATCATCGCGGGGCTTTGCTTTACGGCGGGCGGTGTGGACGGGACATTCCTTTTGAACCTCATCTTCTATATCATTTTCACGCCCATCATCTCGGTCACGCTGATGAAGGTCATGTTCATGAGCGAAAACAATATGATCGTTTCCGACGCCTTGCGGCGTATCGACGGTATCTTGGCAATCGAGCCGCTGCCCGAACCGTCCGCGCCGCAAAAGCCGAAGGACAATTCCGTTGCGTTTGAGAATGTGACCTTTGCCTATGAAGGTACTGACAGGAACGCCATCGACGGCATTACGCTGAATGTAAAAGCGGGTGAAACGGTGGCGCTCGTAGGTCCTTCCGGAGGAGGAAAGACGACGGCTGCGGGATTGATCGCTCGTTTTTGGGATGCGGCGTCGGGCGCGGTCAAAGTGGGCGGCGTCAATGTCAGGGATATTGACAGGCAGACGCTGAACGACACGGTCGCCTATGTCTTTCAGGACAGCAAACTGCTCAAAACTTCCATCTTTGAAAACGTGCGCATTGGCAGACCTTCGGCAACGCGGGAAGAAGTTCTCGCAGCTCTGCACAACGCGCAATGCGACGATATACTCAACAAGTTTCCGCAAGGCGTGGATACCGTCATCGGAAGCAAGGGTGTGTACCTTTCGGGCGGAGAGCAGCAACGCATCGCCATTGCGCGCGTCATGCTCAAAAACGCGCCCGTGCTCGTCTTGGACGAGGCGACGGCGTTTGCCGATCCCGAAAACGAAGCGGCGGTGCAGCGTGCGTTTGAACGGCTCGCGGAGGGCAGAACGGTCATCATGATCGCGCATCGCCTCACCACCGTGCAGAACGCGGACAATATCTACGTCTTAAAGGACGGCAAGGTGGCGGAGAGCGGCACGCACGCGCAGCTTATGGAGCAAAAGGGAATTTACAGCGATATGTATAAGGAGTATCAGACTTCTATATCGTGGAAAGTAGGAGGTGCAAAATGCTGAATTACATCATGAAAAAATACGCGCTCTCACGGCAGGGCGCAAAAGACCTCGTCATCGCCACCATTTCCTGCGTGGTACACAATCTCACGCTCATGCTGCCCGTCAGCCTTCTGTATCTGCTGGTATCCGACTTATATGGGGGCGGCGTGCCGCAAAACCATTTATGGATCTATATCGTCGGTATGATTGCTGCCGTTCTCCTCATTCTTTTTTCCTACCGCTGGGTGTACGGCGCGACCTATTACGCAACGTATAAGGAAAGTTCCGTGCGGCGCATTTCGCTCGCGGAAAAACTGCGAAAACTGCCCCTGTCCTTCTTCGGAAAGCGCGATTTGAGCGACCTCACCACGACCATCATGGCGGACTGCACGACGCTCGAACAGTCTTTCTCGCATTGGATACCCGAATTTTTCGGCTCCATGATCTCCACGGTCATCGTCGCCGTCTGTCTGTTCATCTTCGATTGGCGGTTGGCGCTCGCCGCGCTGTGGGTGCTGCCCGTATCGCTCGCCATCGTCGCGTTTTCGGGCAAGGTGCAGAACTATTTTACCCGCCGCCAGACGGAGGCAAAACTCGCCGTTGCGGAGGGCATTCAGGAAGCGCTCGAAACCATGCGCGACTTAAAGTCCAACAACGCGGAGGAAAAGTATTTAAGCGGGCTGGACAAAAAGATAGACGTGCAGGAAAAGCGCATGATCGCATCCGAACTCGGCGGCGCGCTGTTTGTCGTTCCCGCGGGGATGATACTCAAACTCGGCATCGGCACCGTCGCGCTCGTCGGCGGAATGTTGCTGGCAAGTAACGCAATCACCGTTCTTACGTTCTTTCTATATCTTTTGGTCGTGTCGCGGCTGTACGATCCGTTGAGTTCGTCGCTGCAAAACCTCGCCGCCATCATCTCTACGAACATTCCCATCGAGAGAATGAACGAGATCGAAAACTATCCGGTTCAGCCGGGTACGGCGGAATTGAAAACAAGCGGCTACGACATCGTGTTCGACAATGTGTCCTTTGCCTATAACACGGGCGAGCAAGTGCTTTCCGGCGTGTCGTTTACGGCAAAGCAAGGGGAAGTGACGGCGCTCATAGGTCCGTCCGGTGGCGGAAAGAGCACGGCAGCAAAACTTGCCGCAAGGTTCTGGGACGCGGACAGCGGCAAAATAACGCTCGGCGGCACGGACGTCAAGACGGTCGATCCGGAAAAACTGCTCTCGGCATATTCCATCGTCTTTCAGGATGTCACGCTGTTCAACAACACTGTCATGGAAAATATCCGCATCGGTCGGCAGGGCGCGACGGATGAGGAAGTGCTCGCCGCGGCAAGGGAGGCGCAGTGCGACGAGTTCGTGGAAAAACTCCCCGAAGGGTATCAGACGATGATCGGCGAAAACGGCTCGGCGCTTTCTGGCGGGGAACGGCAGCGCATTTCCATTGCACGCGCGCTCTTAAAAGATTCGCCCGTCATTCTCCTCGACGAAGCGACGGCGTCTCTTGACGCGGAGAACGAAACGCACATCCAGCGCGCCATTTCCCGCCTCGTCAAGGGCAAAACGGTACTCATCATTGCCCATCGTATGCGCACGGTGGAGGGCGCGGATAAGCTCGTCTTATTAAAGGACGGAAAAGTCGCCGAGCAGGGAAGCCCCGAAGAACTGCTTGCAAAGGGCGGCATTTATGCCAAAATGTGCCAATTGCAACAGCAGTCGGGCGAGTGGCGTATCTGAAAAAACTTGCGCGGAAGGGTTGACAAACGTCGCCCTTCCGTGTATAATACTAATAAGTTCGCATACGCGAACTTATTAAATAGCATATAGTTCGCAATGGCGAACTCAAAGGAGCAAAATGAGCGCAACGGAATATGCCATCGACCGTCATTGCGGCGTTACGTTCGCGGGGTTGAAAATTGCCAGCCTCGTCAGTTTGCGGAAAGGGGAGGAGGACGTCATCCAAACGCTTTCACGTCGCTTTGCGGGGAAAGGGTTTTCCTTCATGCTCTTGCGCGAGGACGAGGAGCGGCTGCTCGTATATGTCTGCCACAAGGCGCGACTTGAAAAGTATCTCTTTTTGCCGAACGTCAGGGCATTCCTTGCGCGGTTCGGGTATGAATACGGTTCGGCGGAGGAAGCGCTGGAACAGTTGAAGCGCCGCATGAAGGGCGAATTTCCGCACGAGATCGGCGTGTTCCTCGGCTATCCGCTCGGCGATGTGTGCGGCTTTCTGCGCGATCCCGACGGTTGTATCCTTTGCGGCGCGTGGAAGGTGTACGAAAATGCGGGCGAAGCGGCGCGCACGTTCGAGCGGTTCCGCCGTTGCAGCGCCTGCATCTGCCGGCATATGGACAGGGGGAGAACTCTGTCTCAAATATTCAACGTAGGATAAAAAATATTTTTCAGGAGGTATCTTATGAAAGTTTCTATCGTGTATTGGTCGGGTACGGGCAATACGGAGTCAATGGCAAATGCCATTGCCGAGGGTGCAAAGAACGCGGGTGCGGAGGTCGAACTTCTGACTGTTTCCGCGGCAAGCGCCGATATTGTAAGCAGCGACGCGCTTTTGTTCGGCTGCCCCGCAATGGGCAGCGAGGAGCTGGAAGAGAGCGAGTTCGAGCCCTTTTTCTCATCCGTCGAAGGTTCGCTTTCGGGCAAAAAAGTGGGGCTGTTCGGCTCTTACGATTGGGGCGACGGCGAATGGATGCGCACTTGGCAGCAGAGAGTGGAAGCCGCGGGCGGCGTGATGATCGAGGACGGACTCATCTGCAATAACACGCCGGACGACGACGCTCTTGCCGCCTGCCGCGCGCTCGGCGAAAAAGCGGCAAAGTGAGGGAGTATGCTCAAAATCACATTGGAAGTTGAGGGAATGCACTGCGGAATGTGCGAAACGCACGTCAACGATGTAGTGCGCCGCGTGGAGGGCGTGAAGAAGGTCGCGTCCTCCCATGCGAAGGGCAGAACGGAAGTCATCGCCGAGGACGGCGTGGACATTACCCGTATCAAGGCGGCGATCACCGCACAGGGCTATACGGTCGGCAATATCCAAAGTCAGCCATACGAAAAGCACGGATTGTTTTCGCGCAAGAGGTGAGTGCAATGTTTGTCGTCCGCAAATATGAGGAAAGAGATGTTCCCGCCTGTGCAAAATGTTTTTACGAAAGTTTCTTTGACTGTCCGTTGACGGAAAAGGATAAGATATTTTTGCGCGACTACGCGCAGGTGCTCATCGAAAAGTGTTCGTTTGCATACGTCGCGGAGAGCGAAGAACAGGTCGTCGGGTTTATTATCGGGCATTACAAAAAGAGTTTTGACAAATCGCTTGCCAAAACGCACGACGCAAAACCGCACTACAAGGCGTGGTTAAGGTGCTTTTTCAAGTTTATGTTCGGCGGTTACAAGATGTCCGCACCGTTCAAGGCACAGTTCGATGTCTTTTACAAGAAACTTAAAGAAAACGGCAAAGATACTCCGCTCGCCTGCGACTGCGAACTGATGGCGCTCTGCTCGCGCAGAGATTACCGCAAAGGTTTGGGAACGGCGCTCTGGGAAGCCTTTCAGGAGCGGTGCATTCAGAGCGGCGTAAAGACGGTGCGCGTGTTCACCGATACGGATGCTACATACACATTCTATGAAAAGCGCGGCTTTCGGCTCGTATGGGAAAAGCCGTATTCCTTCGGCATGCCCGGCAAATCGCTGGTGTATGAGTATAAGTTATAAAAGGTGCAGGGGCTATGTTAAAAAAATTTTTAAGTAATTGCAAAAAACCGACGAGAAAATTCGGCAAAATGATCGTGAGCGCCATGAACAAAGGGCATGCGCCTCTCGCTCTTTGGGCGTTCGAGGTGTGCCCGCTGAAGGACGGAGAGAGCGTTCTGGACGTCGGGTGCGGCGGTGGAGGAAATCTTGTCCGCATTTTGGAGCGCTGTCCGAAAAGCCGCGCGGACGGCGTCGATTATTCGGAGGAAAGCGTTGCATGCAGCCGCAAAGTAACAAGAAAATATGCGGACAGGTGCAGTATTTTGTGCGGAGACGCCATGAGGCTGCCGTATCGGGAGGAGACCTATGACAGGGCGGTGTCCTTTGAGTCTATTTATTTCTGGCCCGATCCCGTGCGCGGACTAAAAGAGATATACCGCGTATTGAAAAAGGGAGGCAAAGTAATGCTTGCCTCTGAAATGACCGATCCCGAAAAGGGAAAATTCTGGGCAAAACGCTGCGAAGGCATGACGATATATACAGCGGAGCAACTTGCTGCCTTTCTGGGAAAAGCGGGTTTTTCCGATGTTAAAGTTCATAAAACGCGAAAAGTGTGGTGTGCGGTCGAGGGGATAAAGCCCTGATGCTTCGGAGCGTTACAGGGTTTGAAGTACGAATATAGTTATGAGGGAGGATCCCGATGAAACCGGATTATAAGAATTGGGTGCCGAGAGGGTTGTTGTTTCTCCTCGGCGGCATGGCGGCTGTCTGTCTTGCCGTATGTGTCGTGTTCGGCATGGCGGGCGTGGCGACGGAGGGCGGATTTCGCATCGCGCTCGGCGTTCTCTTTGGCGCGGCGTTTTTGTTGTTTGCCGTCCTGACGGGGATATTTGCAAACATGTATTGCGCCTTTTCGTATAACGGCAAGCGCAAGATCTCCAAGCGGGTGATTGAAGGTATTGCGAAATACGTTACATTGCCGGACGGAGGGCGAGGGCTGGATGTTGGTTGCGGCAGCGGGGCGCTCACGATCGCCTGCGCCAAGCGCAATTCGCGCGCACAGATGGTCGGCATAGACCGCTGGGGCAAGGAATACGCCTCGTTCAATCTTCCGCTCTGCGAACGCAATGCAGAGGCGGAAGGGGTGAAAAACGTATCTTTTGCACGGGGAAACGCCGTAAAACTCGACTTTCCGGACAAAACGTTCGACGCCGTGACGAGCAACTATGTCTATCACAATATCAAGGGCAAGGATAGGCAACAACTTCTTTCGGAGACGTTGCGCGTATTGAAAAAGGGAGGCACGTTCGCCATTCACGACATCATGTCGCCGAAAGGTTACGGCGATATGCGGGCGTTTGTGAAAAAGCTGAAAGAGTGCGGTTACGAGAAAGTCGAGCTTGTCGATACGACGGACGGATTGTTTCTGACCAGGAAAGAGAGCAGGGCATATATGCTCGCTCATTCCAAACTGTTGGTCGGGAAAAAGTAACGGCGCGAAAGGAGGGCAGATTTGACGACGACGGCGATGACCGCTCTCGGTTTTTGTATCATTTTTGTGGCGACAACTGCGGGCGCGGCGCTCGTATTCTTTTTCAAGGGCGAGCTTTCGGGCAAGCTCAACACGCTGTTCTTGGGCTTTGCTTCGGGCGTGATGGTGGCGGCGTCCGTCTGGTCGCTACTTATTCCGTCCATTGAAGGTGCGGGAGAAATATACGGGGCGTTGAGTTTTCTGCCTGCCGTCATAGGTTTTCTTCTCGGCGGGGCGTTCCTCGTGCTCATCGACAAGCTCGTGCCACACCTTCATAAGGGAACAAACGAGGAAGAAGGCTTAAAAAGCCACTTAAATAAGCCCGCAAAACTCTTTCTTGCCGTCACCATACATAACATCCCCGAAGGACTTGCCGTAGGTTTTGCGTTCGGCGCTGCCGCAGCGATCGGAGAGGAGGGCGCGTTTGTTTCCGCGCTCGGTCTCGCCGTGGGCATGGCGATACAGAATTTTCCGGAAGGCGCGGCGGTCTCCCTGCCCATGAAAACGGCGACGGGCAGCCGCGGCAAAGCCTTTTTATACGGTATGGGAAGCGGAGCGGTGGAACCTGTATTTGCCGTCGTCGGGTATTTTCTTGCAGCAAATCTCACGGCGGCACAGCCGTGGTTTTTGGCGTTTGCTGCGGGTGCAATGATATTTGTCGTCGTAGAAGATCTTATCCCGGACGCACATCTTTCCGAACACCCGCATTTCGGCACATGGGGCGCAATGCTCGGCTTTGTCGTGATGATGGCGCTGGACGTCGCTTTGGGATAAAAGATTATTTCCGTTAGCGTATGTTAACGCCCCGCGTTTTCTCTTTACTTTTGCCGTAGAAAATAGTATAATAAATATCGAAAATGATATGAGGAGGTGCGCGCATGGCTATCAAGAGGACGAGAGAGTCGGAAGAAATGTATTTGGAGACCATTCTTTTGCTGCACAAAGGGCAGCCGAACGTGCGTGCCGTAGATGTGCGCGATGAACTCGGTCTTGCCAAATCGAGCGTCTCGCGCGGCGTCAATCTCCTTGAAAAGAAAGGGTATATCCACATCGACCGCGAAACGGGAAATCTAAGTTTCACCGACGCAGGCAGAAAAAAAGCAGAGGGTATTTACGAGCGGCATCAGACGCTCACAAAGGCGCTTACAAAGCTCGGAGCAAACCCCGAACTTGCCGAAGAAAACGCCTGCCGCATGGAACACGTCGTCTCCGACGAGATGATGGAAGTGTTCCGGAATTATATCAAAGAGTAAGGAAAAAGGGAACGCCGCGCGCGTTCCTTTTTTTGTGCAGGCAAATTTTTCGGAAAAATTTAATTAACCGCAGTAAATATATTTGACTTGCAAGGCGGAAATGATTATACTATATATTGGTTCGCAAGAGGGAACTTGAAATGCGAATTTTTATTTCGCCCGTGAGTTCGCTACTGCGTACCTAATTTTTCGCCCATAAGTTCGCATACGCGAACAAAACGGTGAAACAGAGGCAAGAAGTGAACGGAACAAAAACGCAGAAAACACCCAAAGAGCTCAAAGCGTGGGAGAAGGAAAAAAAGCTCATCCCCGTGATGATCAAAAAGTATTGCCATGGTAAGCACAAAGCGAAAGGGGAGGAGCTGTGCGAAGAGTGTGGGGCACTCACCGAATATGCGCTCTTCCGCCTCGAAAAATGCCCTTTTAAGGTAAATAAAAAGTTTTGTTCCTTCTGCAAGATCCATTGCTATAAGCCGGATATGCGGGAGAAGATAAAGGACGTTATGAAGTGGGCGGGGCCGAGAATGATGTTCACGCACCCCGTGTTCGCGCTGGGGCACGTCTTTCAGATGATAAAATACAAAAAGAAGTTAAAAAAGGAAGAGAAGGCGAAAGGTAATGTTTGATAAAGAACTCTTAAAACTTATCGGCGGAAACAAAAAGTACGTCGTCTATACCGTCCTTTTGATGGTACTTGGTATGCTTGCCAACATCGGCATTACGGCGAGCATCTGCTGGGCGGTGTACTTCCTCATTGAAGGATACGAGCCGCTTGCCTACATATATCCCGCGATAACGGCGGTCGTGGCAATTATTGTCCGCTATATCGCCAGCCGCTGCACGGGCAATCTGAAAGATATGCTGGGGCGCAAGGTCAAAAAGGACTTGCGCGAACGCACTTATGACAAAATCTTAAAACTCGGCGTGCGCTCGACGGACGGCATGAGCATGGCAGGACTGACGCAGGTTTCAATGGAGGGCATCGAACAGCTCGATCTGTATTACTCCACATATCTGCCGCAGTTCTTTTTTTCCACGCTCGCGCCTATTATTTTGTTCTGCATTTGCGTTGGGATAGACTGGCGCACTTCGCTGGTGCTTTTGGCGTGTGTGCCGCTCATTCCCGTGTCCATCGTGGCGGTAAGCAAGTATGCCAAAAAGATATTCGCAAAGTATTGGTGCAAATACACCTCGATGGGCGACGCTTTTTTAGACAGCGTACAGGGTCTGAAAGAGTTAAAGATTTTCAAAGCGGACGCCGCACGCCACAAAAAGATGAACGCGAGCGCGGAGGAGTTCCGCAAGATCACGATGAAGGTGCTCGTCATGCAGCTTGCAAGTACGACCATTATGGATTTAGTCGCCTACGGCGGCGCGGGCGCGGGAATCGCGCTTTCGATTGTGGGGCTTATGAATGGCTGGCTTGCGCCTGCCGCCGCGCTCTTTCTCATTCTTGTGGCGGTGGAGTTTTTCCTGCCGCTCCGTTCTTTGGGTTCTGCCTTCCACGTCGCCATGAACGGCGCGAGCGCGGGCAGAAAGATAATATCTCTCCTCAACGTTCCCGATCCCGTATGGGGCAAAAACGAAGTAAGTGATACGCAGCTCAAGTTGAACGGCGTGACTTTCACCTATGACGGCAGGCGCGATGTGCTGAAAAACGTAAATATGGTATTCCCCGAAAAGGGTATGACGGCGATCGTCGGCGAGAGCGGCTGCGGAAAGAGCACCGTCGTCAATATGCTCGTCGGCGCGTACCGCCCGAAAGAGGGGAATGTAACCGTCGGAGGTGAAGTTTTGGAGAACGTTACGCGCGAATCGTACTATTCGCACCTTGCGTCCGTTTCCTATAATACCTATATTTTCAACGACAGCGTGCGCGCCAACTTCGAACTTGCAAAACAGAACGTAAGCGACGAGGAGATCTGGGCGGCGCTCGAAAAGGTCAACCTCGCCGGGTTTATCAGGGAAAACGGCGGGCTGGATAAGGTCATCACCGAGGACGCCAACAACGTGTCGGGCGGACAAAAACAGAGGCTTGCGCTCGCGGTCAATCTCGTGGCGAACAAGGACATCTACGTCTTTGATGAGGCGACGAGCAATATCGACATTGAGTCGGAAGCCATCATCATGCACAATATCAAGGCAATGAGCGCGCAAAAGTCCGTCATCGTCATCTCGCATCGCCTTGCCAACGTCGTCCCTGCGGACAATATCTTCTTTATGGAAGACGGCGAGGTCAAAGAGAGCGGCAGCCACGCGCAACTTATGAGCGCGCAGGGCGGCTATGCAAAATTGTTCAATGCGCAGAAACAGCTCGAAGAGGGCTACAAAGAAATTACGGGCGTTGCCGCGGAGGTGAGAGCATGAAAACGAAACTTCGCAGAAGCGGCGCAAAAATCATGGCAAGCCTTATTGTGCTTTTAGGCTCGCTCTCCTATATCATGATCCTCGCCGTCATCAACGGTTTGGTAGGGTTTATCGCGGCAATGGGCGTTACGGTCGCGGGGGCAACGGGCGTTGCAAAGGCTTTGGGCGTTCTCGGCTTGTGCGCTGAAATTCCGCTCGCATGGGGCGCGATCATCGGCATTGCCGTAGGCTGCGGCGTTGTGCGCGGCGGTTTGCGTTACCTTGAACAATACAGCAATCACTATATTGCCTTCAAACTGCTGGCGGTTCTCCGCGATAAAATCTTCGGCGCGCTCCGCGTACTGTGCCCGGCAAAACTCGAAAGCAAGCAGAAGGGCAGCATCATCGCCATGATCACTTCGGATATTGAAACGCTGGAAGTGTTCTACGCACACACCATTTCGCCCATTTGTATCGCTGTTTTGGTGTCACTTGCCGTGTTCCTGTTTGTGGGATTTGTTTCCTCGTGGTATCTCGCGCTCGTCGCGCTTGCGGGCTTTATTGTCATCGGCATCGTCGTGCCGCTCATCTCGTCAAGGGCACTCAAAGAATCGGGCGTCAACTACCGCCGCGAATTTGGGGGCTTCAATTCCTATTTTCTCGACAGTATCAAGGGCATCAAGGATATTGTCCTCAACAATGCCGAAAAGGACAGGGAAGGGGAAGTCAACCGCCGTTCGGACATTCTTCTCAAAGAGACGAAAAAGATGAAGCACGGCATCACAAAGGCAGGCGCCGCGACCGAACTTTGCGTGACGCTGTTCATCGCAATATCTCTCATTGTCGGCATTGTATTGGTTTCGGCAGATATGCTCGATCTCGGCAAAATGCTTATCGGCGTAGTGACCATCTTCGGTAGCTTCGGCCCCGTGCTCGCGGTGTCGGCTCTGCCCGGCAATCTCACGCAGACCTTTGCGAGCGGCGACAGAGTTCTCAATCTCTTGGAAGAAAAGCCCGCCATCACGCCCGTTGAAAACGGCAAGACTTTCTATTACGAAAACCTTTCGGTCAAAGATTTGTCTTTTGCCTATGAAAGCAATACGCCCGTTCTCAAAGACGTGTGCATGAACGCACAAAAGGGCGAGATCATCGGCATTGTCGGGGAGAGCGGCTGCGGCAAGTCCACGTTCTTAAAACTTCTTCTCCGCTTTTGGGAAAAGGACAGGGGCGAGATAAATTACAACGGCATTGACGTGGATACCATCGACTCGGATAACCTTCTTGACAACGTGACGATGGTTTCGCAGACGACCTATCTCTTTGACGAGAGCATAGAGGATAATTTGCGCATCGCAAAGCCCGATGCCACGCAGGAAGAAATCGAAAGAGCCTGCAAAATGGCTTCGGTGCATGACTTTATCATGTCCTTGCCCGAAGGCTACAAAACGCAGGTCGGGGCGATGGGCGACAACCTCTCCGCAGGCGAAAAACAGCGTATCGGGCTTGCGCGGGCGTTCTTAAAGGGCAGCGAGCTTATCCTTTTAGACGAGCCGACGAGCAATGTCGATAGTATCAACGAGGGCATGATCTTAAAATCGCTCGCCGAACAGAAGAGCAAAAAGAGCATTATTCTGGTATCGCACAGGGAGTCCACAATGGCGATAGCGGACAGAATTTACAAAGTAGAAAATGGTGTTATGACGGAGGAGGCGTAATGAAACTTACGGAATATAAATGTCCGAATTGCGGCGCCGTCCTTCAAACGGAAGAAGCCGGGAAGACTGCGGCTTGCCCGTATTGTGGTGCAAAATTTGCCGTTGAGCGCGAGCAGGAACTGACCGCGGCACTTGTCGCCAATACGGAAACAATTGCCGATGAGTTAAAAGATGTCACCGCGGCATACGAAGCAAAGCTCAAAAAACGTGCGGAAAGAGATGCCGATGAGAGCAAGATGTTCCGTCGTTACAAGATCAAGGACATCGTGTTCCTCGCCATCATCACGGCGTGTACGCTGGTGACGAGCGCCATTATGCCGCTTCTCATTCACGTTCCCGTGTTCGGCATCATTCAGTTGGGGCTTGGGCTGCAATTTTCCGTCTTTCCCGTGATAGGGCTGATGAAGGTGCGAAAAGCCGGTTCCATGACCATAATGGGAATATTTATCGCGCTGTTTCTCGTGATGATGTTCCCGCCGATGGCGCTCATCGCCGTGTGCGCGGTGGTGGTGGAACTACTTGTGTTTGCCGTTTTCCGCAGCTATAAAAACGATTGGGCGTGCGTTATGGCGGGCACGCTGTATATGCCGCTCACCGTGCCGCTTCTCTGGCTTTACTACAATGTCAACTACACCGTGACGGGCGCGGAGAACGAGGCGGTCACCATGTTTTTGGGCGCGACCGATCCGTGGGTAATTGTCGGCATGACGGTGGCGATTCTGGCGTTGTGTTTTGTCGGCTCGGTCGTGGGCATGATCATATCGAGAGAGTTAAAGAAGGCGGGGGTGCTCAAAAAGTGACGTTTTTCAGGTTCAAAACAAAACTCTACCCGCTCATCGCTATTGCTGCGTCGCTCTTTGTCATTATCTTCGGCTTGGTCGCGGCTCGGAACGAAAATTTGTGTTGGTACCTTCTCGGCGTGCTTGCGTGGCTTTGCATCTTCGGATGCTTTAAAGGGGTGCTCAAAATGTTGCCCGCGTTCGTCGTGTTCGGCGGCGCGTTTGCGGGCATTGCCTACGCCTCGGCGGGCGGAGATTGGCAGGCGGCGCTCTCCATGTTCAACCGCTTCGGCGCACTCTTTTTAGGGGTTGCACTCAGTATGTCGGTTGCAGCCGTGCGGATGACGCGCAGTCTTTCGCAGGTACATACGCCGCGGGCAATAACGCTCGGTATGCTCATCTCCATGTCCTTCGTGCCCATGCTCAAAGGGGAGATAGGTCGCGTGCGCGAGGCGATGAAGACGCGCGGCGCAGGCAGCGTTCTCAATCCGAAGATATTATACAGGGCTTTCCTTGTGCCGTTCGTCATGCGGCTTGTCAACATTTCGGACACGCTCGCGCTGTCCGTTGAAACGCGCGGCTTTACGCTGGGCGGCAGCCTGTACTCTATCTATAAAAAGGAATATCCCGCCCTTTCCGACGTGCTGTTTATTTTAGGGATCGTCGCGGGCGCGGTGTTGGTGGTCGTATTATGAACGCGATAGATTTAAGACAAGTCAGTTTTTCCTACGACGGAAAGACGAAGATCCTCGAAAACACCGACTTTACAGCAGAGTACGGCGAAATAACGCTCCTTTCCGGGCATTCGGGCGAAGGGAAGAGCACCTTAATGTATATCGTTTCGGGCATCATTCCCAACGTCAATTACGGCGAACTTACGGGCGAAGTCAAGATCGCGGGCGAGGATAGCAAGGGCAAAAAGCTCGGCACTATCTGCCGCAAGGTGGGCGTCGTCTTGCAGAACGCCGACGAACAGATCATTCAGAAAATAGTGGAGGACGAGATCGCTTTTGGCTGCGAAAATCTCGCTTTCCCGCCCGAAAAGATACAAAAGCAAATAGATATTGTCAGCAACCTCTTAAAGCTCGACAAACGCTGGAAGTGCCGCACTCTTTCGGGCGGGCAGAAACAGCGGCTGATAACCGCAAGCACGCTTGCAATGGGGCAGAAGATCATTATTTTAGACGAGCCGCTCGCCAACCTCGACAAGGACGGCGCGGCAATGCTGATGGGAACGCTCCGCTCGCTCGCGCAGGCGGGTTATTGCGTGGTCGTCATAGAACACCGCCTCGATATGGTGATGCCCTTCGTCGATACCGTGTGGCATATCGGCGATAAAACGGTCAAGAAAATCGAAGATAAGGCGGCATATTTGCAGGCGCAGACGGCAAAGATAGATGACACTTGCAGACCGTATACCGGGGTTGAACCGCTATTTTTGCTCAATAAAGTGGCTTTTTCCGTCAAAGAGCGTGAAATTCTCAAAGATATATCGCTTGAGATCCCGAAGGGCGGCAGAACGGTTTTCCTCGGCGAAAACGGCTGTGGAAAGACCACGCTCATGCGCCTTATCGCAAGGCTTTATAAGCCCACGGGCGGCACTATCACGCAGCATATCGACGAAAAGTTCAAGCAAAAACCGCGCGGCAGCCGTGCATGGTTCAAAAAGGTGGGCGTCGTCTATCAGAACCCCGACTACCAGCTCTTTATGCCGACGGTGGAAAAGGAGATAAACTTCGGCGCGCCCTCGCCCGAATATGCCGAGCATATCGCAGAATTGTTCGGAATAAAGCAACTCTGGCACCGCCACCCGCAGTCGCTCTCCGAAGGGCAGAAACGCCGCGTCTCCATTGCCGCGGTCGTCGCCTGCGCTCCCGAAGTTTTGCTTTTGGATGAACCGACGGTGGGGCAGGACTACGACGGGCTCTGCCAAATGGTGGAGATACTCAATAAACTCCACGAACAGACGGGCAACACGATGATCACCATAACCCACGATGTGCGCTGTGCCGAAGCTCTATGCGACAGGGCGTACCTCATCGCGGACGGCGTCGTTCAGAGAAGCGGCGGCAAAGAACTCGTGCGGGAGTATTTCACGCCGTGAAGGATAAGGGGGAATATGATGCACCATTCACAGCTTGAATATCTTGTAGCCGTACAGAAGTTGCAGCGGCAAGACCGCGGCGCAAAGGGGTACGAAGTTGCAGAGTATCTGAACGTGTCGCCTGCGTATGCGGTAAAACTCAACGTCTATGCCGAATCGCAGGGGTATATCCTGCGGGACAGGGCGCGTACAATACGGCTGACGCCGCTCGGCGAACAAGTGATGGAAGAGTACCTTGCGGCGGCACGCTCGATGGGAAAGTTTCTGTGTTCCTGCGGAGCGGACGAAGGCGATGTAAAAGGAGACGCCGTAAGATGCGTATGCGCGCTTACGGGCTCGACGCGACAGGCACTCGTCAAAGCGCATACCGCGCAAAACGGATAAAAATTTTTTTGCACATAGGTTCGCATATGAGAACTTATGCGTGAGAAAGCGGAAAGGCCATGGCCTTTCCCGTAGCCTGGCGGCTACGGGAATAAACCAAATCTGAAAGAAGAAAAGGAGAACGCTCGGTGCTGTTAAAGTTAGAAAATATCGGCAAAATATATGATTCCAACGACATTCTCACGGTGGGTATCCGCGGGATCGACTTGGCGTTCGATTATAATGAGTTCGTAACGATAGAGGGCGAGAGCGGCAGCGGCAAATCGACGCTTCTGAACGTTATCGGTGCGAACGATACATACGAAGAAGGGGAGCTGTACTTCAACGGCGAGCCGACGTCGCACTATTCCGAAGCTGATTGGGAAAGGTACCGCGAAAAGAACATCGCCACCATCTTTCAGGACTTCAATATCATAGAAAACCTCACCGTTTTGGAAAACGTGGAGCTTGCGCTTTTGCGTTTGGACGACGTGAAGGAGAGAAAGAGAAGGGCAAAAGAACTTATCGCCCGCGTGGGACTTACCGAGCAGATGAACAGGCGGGGCAGCAAACTTTCGGGCGGCGAAAAGCAGAGGACGGTCATTGCCCGCGCGCTTGCAAAGGACGCGCCCGTCATTTTGGCAGACGAACCGACGGGCAATCTTGACGTTAAGGCTTCAAAGGAAGTGGCGGCGCTCCTCAAAGAGGTGTCGAAGGACAAGCTCGTCATCGTCGTCACGCACAATCCCGAATTTTTCAAACAGTATGCTACGCGCAGGGTGCGCATTTATGACGGCAGCGTGTCGGAAGATAAGCAAATAGAACAGCCCGCGCCGTTCTCCGGGAGCGAGTCGGCGGAGCAAGTTCTCGTCAGCCGTTTCCATAATCTCAAAAATACGCTGCATATCGGCGTACTCAACTACAAGAGCCGCCCGAAGTTCACGACCATGATGAGTCTTGCGCTCGCGGTGTGCGCCGTGACGTTGTTCCTCGTCATCGCGCTGTTCGGGCAGAGCCTTATACAGCCGCTCACCGTAACGCTGGACGGTGTGGGGATAGAGGGTAAAGTCATCGTGTCGGGTACGGGCGACGGCATTTCTGCGGAAACGCTGGACGAACTCGCCTATGGTACGGACGCAGGCTACATTTTGGGCGACAGGGAGCTTTCCGAATTTACCGTCGCCGTTCCCGAAAGCGGGGATATGCTTGGGAGTTATGAAGTAATCTGCCTGTATTCGCCGTATGAATACAATTTGCAGGCAAACGAAGGCGTGCTCATTTTGCCGCAGTCGGCAAATCGGGACGCGAACGCGATCGCGGCGGCGTTCATGAATGCGGCTGTGGGACTTGAAAATATAGAGATAAAAACTTCGCTCACGGCAGAGGACGTGCGGCTGTATCTCGGCTACGGCGCGCTCGCGGAAAACGGGCTGAAAATACAGGCGGTAAACTCTGCGGTGCGGCTTGGCGAGGACGAAACGACGGTCTATACCTTTGCCGTCAACGAAAATCTTGCGGACGGAAACATCAACCTTGTCAACTCCAATTACTTCAACGTGGTGGGGCGGACGGCGGTGTTTACGGCAAAGGCGGATAAGGCGTATATCGTGGCGGACGCGAGCGGAGAGAACGAAAGCATTGACGGACTCATCGTCGAAATGAGCGAAGCGGACTATGCCGCCATGTTTGAAGGCGGTTTTTCCTCCGCTGCACAGGCGTGCCTGTACTTTCCCTCGGACGACGCGGCGAGTGCGGCTGTTTCAAAACTGCCCGAAGGATATATGGGGCTTTTGTCCACGAGCGGCATTTATGTGCAGAGCGCGGGGGACGTGTTCACGTCGAATGTGCTTTGGTATGTTGCGCTCATCGCCGCAAGCCTTTTGGTCGGCGTGCTCATCGGCATCATCTTTATGCGCAGCGTGAAGATCTATCAGGCGGACTTTGCGGTGTACAGAACGCTCGGCATTCCGAACAAGGTTTCCAGCCGCTCGCTGTATATCCAGATGGCGCTCATTTTCCTGCCGACGCTCGTCCTTCTGCCGCTCGTATCGCTCGTTGCCGCGGTCATTCCGGGCAGCAGCCTCGCGTTCATCTCGGCGGGCAATTACTTCTTCATAGAAGTCATGCTGCTACTCATCGTCGAACTTGTGGCGTTCGGATTCAATAAATCCCTCAACGGGCAGAGCATTCGTAAGAGCTTGAGGAGGGGAAGCAAATGATTAAAATCGAAAACATCGGCAAAGTATTCAACGCGCACTCCCGTAACCGCAACGAGGTATTGAAGGGCGTCTCCTTCGAGCTTCCCGAAAAAGGCTTTATCGCCATATACGGCAAATCGGGCAGCGGTAAGACCACGCTTCTCAACATTATCGGCGGGCTTGACAGGCAGGACAGCGGCAAAATATATATCGACGGCGAAAATGTGGCGGGCAAGGTGGATAAGATCCGCAATGCTAAGATCGGGTTCATCTTTCAGAACTACTATCTGGAACGCGGCTATACCATCGCCGAGATCATGAAAAATGCCATGCACATCGCGGGCTTTAAGGACGAAGCCGAGATCGAACGGCGGAGCGAAGAAGTCCTCGCGCTCGTGGACATGGAGCGGTTCAAGAACAAACAGGGTGACGCGCTTTCCGGCGGACAGAAACAGCGGGTAGCTATCGCCCGCGCGCTCATCAAGGGCGCGGACATAATCCTTGCCGACGAGCCTACGGGCAACCTTGACGCGGAAAATACCATGAAGGTCATGGACATTCTCAAAGAGATCTCCAAGACCAAACTCGTCGTGGTGGTAACGCACGAGATAACGCTGATAAAGAAGTATGCCGACAGCTATATAAAGCTCGTTGACGGAAAACTGGACGAAAACACCGACCTCGGCGAAGTGTTCGAGTATGATACCAAACACAACAATATCTATGTGGACGGAACGCCCACAGGCGAAGTGAAAGAGGGCGCGCTGGGCATCGAATTCTACGGCGGAAAGCCCGAAGAAAAGGATACCATTCAGGTATTCAACGATAGCGGCAGCATCTACATAAAGACGGGCAAAAACGTCACCGTTCTGGACGATAAGAGCGAGAAGAAAATCATCTTCCGCGGCACCGAGAGGCAAAGCGAAGAAGAGCAGCCCGCCCGCCGCGTTCCCGATTTTACAAAGAGCACGGCAAATAGGAATGGCAGGCTGTTCACGGCGGGGAGTATTTTCAAACTGTTCCGCTCGGACGGGACGGAGCGCGCCTATTCCACGGCAAACATCTTCAAACAAGTGTTTATCTTCGTCATCGCCGCGGTGCTGTGCTTTCTTTCCCTCATGGCGTTCGAGGCGGCGAGCACGCGGATTGAAAACAAGCAGCTTGACGGAAACAGCGTGTACGTCAACATGAACACCTATACAGACCTGCGCACGCTGGATAAGAGCTTGTACGAGCACATCGACTTCTTTGAAACGCAGTATAAGCAGGGCAGTTTTTCGTATAACGAGATCGCCTCGCTTTCGGGAATATCGGCGGACTATGCGCCCAAAGCGATAGAGGCGGACGACACGGCGGAGAGCGTGGGACTTACCTACGGCAAAATGCCGGAGGAGGGGGAGGTGCTCGTCTCCCGCGCGCTCGCCGAAACGCTGAAAACGCAGTTCCGTCTTTCGGAACTGGCTACAGACCGCGCAATGCTTCTCGCCGTGTTCGAGGGCGAATATCGTGTGAGCGGAATCACCGACGGCGGTACGCCTGCGGTGTATCTCAACAAAGTGGACTATGTAAACTTCCTCGGCGTGTACAACACGGTGCAGTTCAGCGATTACAACAACTTGTTCTTTGCTCCCGATTTTGCCGAAACGACGTACACGAGCGAGATATTGCTGTCCGACAGTTCCACCCTCGGCGATAACGAAGTGACGGTGGAGATAAACCGCAATTCGCTGTATAAGATGATGACGGACACCACACAGGCGGACTATCTCGTCAATGTGACGAACTCCTACCTCGCCGCAACGTCCGGTACATCCACGGCGATACAGATCGTCGGCAGCCGTCCGATGTATGTGCAGAGGTTTGAGATCACGCGCGACGTAATGAGTACGGATATTCGCATTTATGTCAATGCAGATACCCTTTCCAACATTTTTGTCGCGTTGCAGCCGGACATCGACGCGCTGGAAGGCACGACCTCTTCGGCGGGCGTTCCCTCGCAGTTCTATTTCGAGATAAAGACGGCGGGTGGCGAACAGCTCAAAAACCTTACAAGCACGCTCTCGCAGCTCGGTATCCGCAGTATCGACATAAACGCGCTGTACGAGCGGGAGAATGCGGAGATCATGAGCGAGGCGACAAACAATCTTTCCATCTTTTTCGTTGTGCTCGCGTTGCTGCTCATCGTGTGGTTCTTTATAGAGAAGTCGGGGAGCATTAAAAACAGTAAGGAGTACGGCATTTACCGCGCGATAGGCGTGAACAGGAGCAATCTTTTGTTCAAGGAGATGCTGACGGCGCTCGTCAGCAACATGATAGGGTACGTTGTGTTCTATCTCATCGTGTTTGCGCTGATGTGCGTGCGGTATGCGGTCATGAACACGGCGTTCGGGCTGTTCGTCGGCATTGCGATGGGCGTTATGGCGGCAGGCGGACTTATGATGCTTGCAATATCGCTCATCCCGTATCTGTTCGTGCTGTGGCAGACGCCCGCGCAGATACTGTCCCGTTACGATATATGACGGGCTTTACAACATAAGGAAACAACCGGAAACGGTTATTTCACAAAAATATATTTTATAAAAGGAGTAGTTTTTATGGCAAAGATCAAGAACAGAATTCTGATCATTCTGGCGCTCGTGATGCTGTGCGCGGTCGGTTTGTTTGCTCTGTCCGCTTGCAGTGGCAGTGAAACGTACACCGTCACTTTCATGGTGCGCGAAAACGGCACGACGGGCGACTGGCAGCAGTACACGACCGTCGATACCAACGACGACGGCTCGGTAACGCTCCCCGCCGAACCTACCGTGGACGGCTATACCTTCCGCGACTGGTACACGGACGAGGCTTGCAGCGCGGACAATGTGTTCGACGAAACTTCCGTTTCGGGCGACATTACCGTGTACGCGCTCATGGCGGAGGCAAACATCACGCTCAACATCACGGACGGCAGCGGAACCTCCACGCAGATTGTGGGTACGCTCTCCGCGCTTTCTCAGACGACAACGGAACAGGAAGCCGCCGCAGCCGAAGAGAACCTCACGTTCGACGGCTGGTACACGGACGCTGCATTCACGCAGAAGTATTCCGACGGCATGGACGCCACCGCGCTTTACGGCAGATATATGGCGCAGATCACCTATGATAATGGGTATGAAACGCTGCACACCGAACTTGTAACGCCCGGCACATTGACGAGCGCGCCCGATGCAAGAGTGGATGACTTCGTAAAGCGTTATATGGACGACGAGGATATTTCCTATAACGATTCGGAAGGCAACGCCATTAACTTTACGGCGGACACGTTTGACGAAAACGAAGTCGTGACCGTGCTTTGGAAAACGCCGGGGCTTGAATATGAGGCAATCGAAGGCAATAATTACCGCGTATCGGGAATTGATACGACGGATATTACCTATCCCGCTGTTTCCGTTCTTTCCAAAAACGTAACGATTGAAGGCAAGGCTGGCTGCAATGTAGTGGCAGTTGATGCCGCTGTCGGTTTAGACAGATATGCTCAGGCGGAAGTTTTCATTTTTAATGAAGGCATTGAATCTATAAGAGGGTTTTATGCTGCTTCATTAGCCGGCAGATCTGCGATGAAAGAGGTTCAGCTCCCTTCGACATTAACAATATTGGAAGATTCATTCAATATGCTGGGACACAATCTTACCGGATTAATTCTGCCCGAAGGGCTGGAAGTGATCATAGACTGTTTTTGGAGCGATATGTTGGCAACGACAAATCCCGACCGCGAAAATGGTTTGAATATATCAATTACTGTTCCCTCGACGGTGACAAATATGGTTGCCGTTCCCAAGAATCTCGATCTTTCCAAAAATGGTAATTTCGAGTATGATGCTGATGGCAGACTGTACTATGTGGACGACAACAGCAAAATTCTCTGCTCGGAATATCAGTCGAACGTTACGGATGACGGCAGACTCGTCGTGGAAGAGGGCGTAACGGGCGTGCAGGTATATCTGCTCTCCACGTTGAATTATGACTATCTTGACCTGCCCTCCACTTTCTGCGAGGTAGGCTATAACAACGCTGATGAGAATTATCCCGCATATACCGGCTCCCTGCTTACGCCGCAGGCGGTGATCAACAATCCCGATGCGACGCCTGCATCGGGGACAACCCCTGATTCTTATGCGATTGTTTCCAATCTCGATGAGATCATCTATGTTACGATAGCGCGTACAGGTGATTTGCCCGTAAGCGACTATGCGTTTGTTTCCACTTCAGGCGTTCCCCATAACGGCAGCGAATTTGAAGATGACGTCAAAGTCGTGTTCATCGGCGATGTAGCGGCGGGCGAAGCGGTTTCAATTCGTCTGACGGTCTCCTATTCGCGCGATAACGAGGTAACGACCACCGTACTTAATAGTTACAAGAGCGGCGATGAGCTTACCGTTGCGGCTATTCTTGAAGCGGCAGGGGTTTCCGAAGAGGATTATACCGTGATCGTTCGCAACGTCGGTGAGGTATATAAAGGCGGCACAATAACTTCCGACATGTATATTACCGTCGAATGTTATGCAAATGCGGGCGGCTTTACCTATACGGTCAATGCGGACGGTGAAACGGCGACTGTTACCGGGTTTGATTCGACTACTGCGGAACAGCTTACCGACGCTACTTATCGCGTTAATATCGATATGATAGACGGATATATTGTCACGGCGATTGCGGACGGCGCATTCAAGGATGTCAGCGGCGTTTCCGAAGTGTACATTTCGAATGCTGTTACAACGATCGGCACCGAAGCGTTTATGAACATGCAGAATTTAAGGCTTGTGGATATTGCTCCCGGCGGTCTTTCCGTTATTGGCAGAAGTGCCTTTGAAAACGCCGGCTGTGTGCAGGGTGGCGACGGCAATTGGACTGTGAACACGACAGGCGGCGTGGATAAACTTACCATGATTCTGCCGCTTGCCGATCTCACCGATATTCAGCCGTATGCTTTCAAAACGTTGGCGATAGAAAAGTTCACGCCTGTCGAGGGAGAGGAATCGCGCTATGTTCTCCTTGGACTTCAGGGAGCGATGGCTGGCGAATATGTTGCGGATGATCTGAAAGAGGGCAAATTCTATTGGGCGAGTGGCGTAAGTAATATGTATCTTGAAATCGTCCAATATGTAAAACAGGGAACAGAGAAGGCCTCTGATGGGTCGGACGTTACAGTAATCGATGTCAGATTGATTGCTATTGCAGGTGGCGACCCGACGACGGGATATCCTCTCGCAATCGGTAGTTCATATAGGGCTGCTTCTTTTGCAACAATGATGCCTTTGTTAAAAACTGCAGTTCTTCGATTTGAGGTTATGGAGGGGTCTGTATATTTTGTCAACTACGCAATCGAGTTTGGCATTGTATCTAAGGTGCATACGAATGCTTTTACCGATATGCGCTACACTTCTACAGGAGAACAGAAATATAATACGATTTATTGGTATGGCCCCGAAGGTGATACATGGCTTTCGCAGGAAGATTTGCAGAGTCAAAGTTCTGCAATTTTTGAAGAAGGCTGGTGGGAAGGTGTTCCTAATTCCCAAAACACAATTACAAGCAATGCTGAAATGGACAGCAATACTATTTTAGGGCAATAAATCAACAAGTAGTCCGCGCCCGTCTTCGGGCGGGCGCGGATAAATTTTTTTAGGCAAAACAAAAATGAAAAAGAAATCGATACTTGCAATACTCATCGCCGTACTTTGTCTGTCGTCCGTATGTTTTACGGCGTGTTCGGGCTATAACGGACAGACGCCGCAAGACATTCTCGAAAATGTCTACGGCGATACGGAATATACCATTTCATTTGTAGCGGAGGACGCAGACGCGCCCGTCGCCGATATGACGTACACGGCAAAGAGTATGCCAACATTGCCTACGCCAACAAGGGTGGGGTACGTCTTTTCGGGCTGGTATTTCGATTCTGCCTATACAAAGCCGTATTCCGACGGGATATTGTATCTCTATATGCGCGATGTGGTGCTGTATGCAAAGTGGGAGCAGGAAGCGCTCTCAGCAAACGGCACTTACGATATAGATTACAATGCTGCGATCATGGACGATACTCTCAGTCTCGGCGAACTTGCGGAGGAGTATGGTTACAAAAATTGGGCGGACGATATTGTGACGGATGAAACATATATCGAAAAGACGGACGACAGTCTTCTTTTGAAAATTCAATACGACTGCCGTGCGCTCGAACCGCTTTCGCTTTCCGATTATAAATCGTATGAGGTGACGCTTGCCTCTGCGCTCAACGATTCGGATATTTACATTGCAGATACCGTCGATTCGTACACGGATACGATAAAGACGCTCTATATAGATATTACGGGTATGGATCTTTCCACGCCTGTCTACTTCTATGTTTCCACGATAAATTGGGAGACGGATGGGCTTACTGACGAACAGCGCCTTGCCACGCAGACGACTTATACCGTAGAATTTTCCATTGAAAGACTGATAGGTTTTTCCCGCCCGTTCGAAGATACGTCCGTGCCGCTCGAAGACGGGTACTATCTCGTCCGTACCTATATGTCGCAGCTCGATATGTCGGAAACGATGATGAACAGTTTCAACCCCGTCTATTCGTATATCATTGCCGAAGGCGGAAACTACACGCTCGTAAAACCGCTGTATCCCTATTTCGGTATTACGGAATATTATTTGGGCGAACTTCTCGAACCTCTTGCGGCGAACTATTATAACAGAATGGCTACCTTTATGCCGTGGCAGGTGTGCTACGAGGTCGATATTTCCGATTATGAAGGGCAGACGGGCGTCGAGTCAGATTACTACCCCGAAACATACAATGCCGGAAGGTATAAAGAGTATTCTGTGGAATTTCATGCCGAAACGGGCAACTGTTACAGTATCATCGACCTCGGCGATAATTTGCAGACTGCGCTCGTGCTTTCCGGTTCTCCGACCGGGTTTATGGAAGTGGCGGTCGATTTGGGCGAAATGCACACTTTGATGACGATAGATTACGAGCATATCGTAAAGCTGACTTCCATTGATTATGAGCCTTTGGAAGGGGACGCCTTTATCGCCGAAGAAGAAATACAGTATTATCCGGGAGATATAGACGATCTGAACGAACGCGGCAAGACGTTCGACGCGACGGAAGAATACGGTCTTTCCACGCGAATGATCAACTACTTTTTCACGGCAACGGGGCTGAACAGTTCTTATCAGTCGCGGACGGCTTACGACAGCCGCATCACCGTTGCGCCCACCGCCTCGACTAACGTGCAGACGGTTGCCGACTCGCGCTACGACATTGCGTATTTCTCGGTTTCGAGCGAGATTTTCGGGTATGATCCGACAGTCGCTGCCGAAAACGGAGAAAAACTTTATTACGATTCCATGACGCTCGGCACGTTTACATCCGCCAATATGCGCGAATTCGACGAGTACCGCCTCGGAAAATCGTATCGGGCGGGGCAGTCGGTCGTGCTTTCCGAGTTGTATGCCGAAAAGGTAGACTCCGATGCCGATTTTAACACCGTAAGCTGGCAGGCGTACCGGATGGTGGACGGCGAACCCGATTTTTCGCAATCCGTATCGGTTGACGGTACTTTCGTTATGGAAGAAAGCGTCGCAATACTTTTCTCATCGGGCAGTGCGGGGAACAGGCGGATCTCGCTTGTCGAAGCCGTACTGTACGAGGAGCCGCAGATAACGGTGGAAGGAAATTGGAGCCTTTCTGCTGGAAATGAAAATACATATGTAACGGACGAAGCGATCACTTTGGACAGCGAATACGCTTATCCCGTCGTGACCTACACATGGGGAGCAAAAAGCGGAAACTTTGTCGGCGATTATTATGACAGCGGAACATCGGGGCTGAACGATCTGAAAGTCGCGTATTACACGGAAGAAAACGGCGTCTATTATCTGCATGCCGTCTCGCGTGAAGTGTCGGATTTTACAATGACGACGGATTACAGGCTGGTCGTCTATGAGATCTCAAACATTTACGGAGAAAAGCAGTATATTTACTTTGAGTACACCGCAGACGGAGTAAACGACACGTTTTTCAGCGTGACGGACGACGAAGCCGGCAACGGTACCATGTACGATTCCGGGACGTTGGAAGAAGATACGAACGGCGCATTGCTCGGCGCGGCGGCAAGCGCGACGGGGTATCTCGATTCGGAAAATTATCTTGACCAACTGCTCAGGGCTTATTACCTGCACACTTCAAGCGGCGATTACAAGTTTGCGCTTTCGTCTTATCGGTTGTATCTTGACGGAAATTCGTCGGAATACTCTGTGTCCGGAATGACGGAAGAACTTGCGAATGAGTTATGGCAAAGCATATCCCAAAGCAATTTCGCGGTTCTTACATTGAATTACACGCGGGGCGAGCATTCCTTCACGATGCGGTATGTTTCCCGCATCACATTCAGCGGAAACAGGGATTTCCGTTCCGTTGACGAGGAAGACTACTTTACGGGATATGAATACACGTTCATCCGTCCGTATGTATATGACATGGAGGGCAATTCTCTCGGCGCTCTTACGGTAAGCGCCGCAAAGTATGCTTCGCTTGACAGCAATGAAGTGTTAAACAACGTGCAGTCGGCAAGGGCGGTGCGCTTGTCGCTGTCGGGGCAGCAATATTCGATGACTTTTTCGGAAACGGGAAAATACAGACTGACTTACATGTTTTCGATATCGCTTTTCTCAACGGAACGAGTTTCGTTTACGCTGACGCAGGATGTGTATGTGCTGGACGGTCAGGGCGAAGTGTCCGTTACATATGTGACGGATGAAGAGCACCCGTTCTCTGATGAGATCATGCGCGACGCCGTGGATTACACGTTTGCCGACGGCAGCAAAGGGTATGCATATACAAAGACGTATAGTCTGTTGCAGGTGATACAATCACTTTCGTCTACTGATTTTGCCAAGGGAAAAGATATCTTTTTCGGCTGGTCAATGGAAGAAAACGGTTCGGCGCGTGCGGCGTCCGTTATTTCGGCAGGGTATTCGATAACCGATTTTATTTCTCGCTTCGGCGACTGCGATCCTGTCGTTTATGCGATATGGGATCCGGGTATTACTGTTACTGCAGAAGCGAACGGACAGACTCAGCAAAGGACGCTTTATATGAATTCGAGCGGCGTTTATGTCGTCGATTTCAGCAGTTTTCAGGCGTTGGCTCCGAGCGGTTACAACTTTGTCGGTTGGACGGGAGGTTTTCTCGGTCAGTCCATCGTAACGGGCAGATATACGATTGAGGCAGTTGACTATGACGATCCCGACCTAACAGAATATCTGACAATCACTGCGGAGTTCAGAGAACGCCTGCTTGTAAGCTATTCCATTGACAGTCAGTATTCCAACAGTTTCTTCCTGCGTGAAGAGGTGAATGACGGGTATTATGTTTCCGGCGTAAAAACACCCGTTGCGAAAGACGGATATACCTTCGTCGGTTGGCATATTGCTGTAGTGGATGATGACGGAACAATCACGGATATAGGAGAAATCTTTGACCTCGCAAATGATACTGTGGATTCTGAACTTTGTAATAGTAGGGGTACAGCGATCGGAAGTACCTATAAGATGTTGCAGCTCGTCGCCGTGTTCGAGGATGCGGAGGGAAATGAAGTATGGTAAAGAAGAGAAATAAACTCATCGCGTTTTTCGCCGCATTGTCTATGTGCCTTATAATGCTTGCCGCCCTTATGGGCGGCGGGCTTACGGCATATGCGGAAAGCCCCGTTTCAAGTTCGGACGGCACATATTCCGTTCCCGTCAATTTTGACGGTCTTACGATGGGCGCGGATAGTTTTTCTTCCGCGGCAACCGTCGAAAAGAGCGGCAAAAACTACTACATGACCTTTGGTCACAGTTCGAGCGTGGACGACCTCGTTCTGGAAAGCGGGAATATGCAGACGGGTTACACCGTGCGGACGGAGAACGGCTGGACGTATTACACCTATACCATGTCCGCGGAACGTTTGCAAAGCAGTCTTTCCTTCACGGCATATATCGTACCTATGAGCATGACGGTGGATTTTTCCATCACTCTGAATTTAGCTGCCGGAACGCGCACGGGAGATTATGTTGACGTCGGCGAACGCCCCGCGGAATACGTTCCCGTGATCGAAACGAGCGCGGGCGCGGAGTACGAAGCGGCGCGGGGAACGGTGTTTCCCATCCCGTCCGCCGCGGCAACGCTGGGGAGTGAAAACCTTGACGTGAGCATTTCGGCGTATTATGTTCAGGGCGGCAAGCGGACGGACGTGGCAATTACGAACAATTCCATAACGCTGGAAAACGTAGGGGAGTACCACGTCGTGTACCGCGCGGAAAGCGGTACCTATCTCACAAACATCGACAATCCGTCCTATACCGAATACGACGTAAAGATCACTTCCTCCGCGGGCGGCAGCACGCTTGCAAGGGTGGAAGATCCGAACGGTGTATTGCCGGAAGGCACGTCCATTCTTCCAAGCCGTATAACGGCGGGAACACTTTACGAGCAGGCGGCGGAAAAGATGAAAAGCATAGCGGACAACTTCGAGGTATTCGGCATCTCGCTCGTGCAGTCAGACGGCACGGCGGCGACGCCGGGCGGGAATATCACGCTGTATTTGCAGGCGGATATGACCTATGACCGCAACGAAATCGTTGTCTATCACATGGCGGAGGACGGCGCGCTTAACGAACTTTCCGCAGACGGCTACGGGCGGTATGTGAAGTTCGACTCGGACAAGACGGGTACGTTCATCGTCTGTATCCCCGGCGTGGCGTTCATCATGCCTATCTGGGGGTATGCGGTCATTCTTGTTGTTTGCGTCCTTGTAGTGGCTGCGGCGATCACCGTTACGGTCGTTCTCGTCCGCAAAAGGAAGAAAGCAAAGAAAACGCAATGACAAGGCAGGGAAAAGGGTGAAATCATGCTGAAAAACGAATCAACGGAAATGTATCTGGAAACGATATTGCGGTTAAGCGAACGAAGCAAAACGATCCGTGAAGTCGATCTTGCTGACGCCATGAAAGTTTCCAAAGTGTCCGTCTGCAAAGCGGTCAAAAGATTGGTCGAAAAACAACTTGTGACCTACAAAGACCATCGCATTGCATTGACGAAAGAGGGCAGAACCGTGGCCGCAAATGTGTATGAGCGCCATATTGTACTCACGAAGTTTTTGGTTGCGCTCGGCGTTTCGTCCGCAGTCGCGGAGCAGGACGCCTGCCGCATGGAGCATTGCATTTCCGAAGAAACGTTTGCGGTCATTAAATCCCAATACGGTGCCGAACGATGATCCGGCGGAGAAAGAAAAACAAAGGAGCAAGAGCAAAGATGAACGATGTAAAAAAGGAAACATACAAAGATCCGATCAAAAAAGTATATGCTTGTTGCCCGTTCTGTTCGGCGACGTTGCTTCAAGCTGAGTGCGTCAAAAACGGCGTTACAAAGTGCGAGCAATGCCACCAGCGCGTCAGCATAGAAATCGAGAACGGCATCGTTCATGTCGCTCCGTACAGTTCGCCGCCGAATAAAAAGTAAATCGGAATAAAGCAAAAGAGGGCTGTTGCCAAGTGCAGCAGCTCTCTTTTTTATGTCGGCGTGGCATTGCATTGGCATACCGTTGCGTTGCCTTGTCAATGCGTTGGTATGCCAAACGATAAAAATTTTCAGATTTCCTATAATTATTTTATATCGAAAAAAGGAGGTCTGAACCATGCGGCTTGTGGATGCTGTATTTGCGCGTATCAAAGAGCTGATGAAGGAAAAGGGTATGTCGATGTACCGACTTGCGATGAACGGCGGGGTGCCTCGGTCAACGATTGCGACCATACCTTTGAGCGAAACCGTAACTTTGGCTACAATTTACGGTGTTTGCGAAGGATTCCAGATCACGCTGCAAGAATTTTTCAACTCAACGCTTTTTGATAAAGACAAAGTGACCGATTGAATAGGTCGATTTTAGGCGCGTACAGGCAGACCGCATAAGCCGACAGGATAAGGCGCGAGCATTGGCGCGTACAACTGAATATTTTTTTCGCTGCAATAAGCAACTGAATACCGCATAGAACGGACGTATGAGTTTGAGCAGCAGGTTAAACCCGAATAGGGGAAATCTGCACGTTCAAACTCTTTTTTTGATTTCCCCGGTAGCGTTTAGCCGCGCTATCGGGGATTTTTCGGTTGCCGTTCTTTTCATGGTGCGCCCCAATCTTCCGATGGCGATTTTCAAAAAAATCAAAGTCGGAGGACATCATGAAAAAGAAAGTTATTTACCAGATCACGCGCCACAAAATCTCGAAGATAGAGATAACGAGCGAAGAAGAGGAAAGAGCCGTTGCCGAAGCAAACCGTGATTTTGAACGGATAGATAAACGTGATAAGCGTTACAGGCTCCGGAATTCTTCGTTAGAGGCGATGACGGAGCAAGTTGGTTTTGATATTGCCGATGAAACGCCGTCGCCGGAGGAGAGTTTAATAAAATCGGAAGGCAAAGCCGAACTGCGCGCACAAGTCAGGTCGGCGCTTTCGTGCCTTACCGAAAAGCAGCGGGAGGTCATAGTATTGCATTTTTGGGAGGAATTGTCCCTGCGGGAAATAGCCAAGAAAAAGGGAGTACATCACTCATCGGTGGAAGAAACTTTTACGGCTGCCATGAAAAAATTAGAAAAATTTTTCAAAAAGACGTAAAAATACCCCGCCACTTGCCCCTTCAAGTGTCCAATAGTAGTGAAGGGAAAAATCCGAAGCCAAAAGGAGGGGCAAGATTGAAACTAAAAATCAAAGAGTTTGAGGCTCTTGCAAAGCAAAACGGCTACCGCAACGGCAAAGCGCTCATGAAAAAGCTCGGCGCGGGGAAATGCGCATACGGCTGTCTGAAACGCGGTTGCAAGATCGGTTATGACCTTGTAAAAGCAATCCACAACCAATTCGGCGCGCTCGTCATGCTTCGCGTCATAGACTTGGAAGGCGAAACGCTGCAAAGTTTCAAAAGCAAGTACATATCGGTCGGGGGCACGCTTTACTGATGACGGAAAAGAAATATTCCTTGAAAAGTAACGCGATGCACCGCTGGCTGTACAGCCGCAAGGTCGATCCCGTGATCGTGGCGGACAGGCTGCGGATGAGAGTATCTGTATTCAAGCGCATGATAAAATACAAGATTCCGTTTGAAGAAGAACAGATCCGCAGGCTTGTGTACTTTATGGGCGCAAAGTCGGCTTTCGACGTCATCTATTTTGCAACGCCGGAAGAGCGCGAGCGGGTGCGAAAAGCGACATTCGGAGCGGAGGAGAACAAAGCACATGGCAGAGAAAACAGAACGAAAAACGCGCAATGAACAGATAGCGGAGATGCTGGAAAACGGAGAGTTGCTAAAAAACTTTTATCGTTTTACGGCGCAGAATCCGCACATCGAACTGCACGACGCCTGTCAGATCGTGCTTGTCCGTCCGAAAGCGTCCATCTGTTTCTATATCGACGAATGGAACGATATGGGGCGGCGCGTTACGAAAAACCGCAGGGGCATACAGTTCTACAATGCAGACGGCGACAAGCAGTACGTCTATGACCTGCACGACACGCACGGCGATAAACGCTATCGCCGGCTCATCTATCCGATGCGTCGGCTTTTGCACGGTCTTGATGAGCTGAACGGCACGTTCCTTGCGGAGAGCAACCGCCGCGATTACAGTAAGGTACTGTCGGGCGTGGCGCAGTATCTCGACGAGAACGGCTATTTCACGGAAGATGAACGCCGCAACAGCCTGATTGCCGAGGGCGTTGCTTATTCGTTGTACAGCAAGACTGGCTTCCCGAAGGACGACGGCATCGCGCTCCGCGGAATGCCTTATGGTCTGGACGAAAACGCGCGGCTGTTCAAAGAGATCTATCTTTTGACGGAACTTGTGAAAGAAGATATATCGGCAGCCTATGAACGCCGCGTCAACACGCCGCAAGTCATTGACGACATCGAGGAAGAAACAGTATCGGACGAACCCGTATTGACGAGTTCGTCGGATAAAACGGAGCCTTTTGCCGCGGAGGAACCCGCGCCGCCTGTTTCGGAAGACGACTTGCCGGAAGTAAGGCAGAAGGAAGAACCGAAGCCGCCCGCCAATCCTATGTACGCAAGGTATATGTCGGCGCAGCGGGACAAGCCGGACGCCGTCGTCCTGATCCGCCTAGGCGATTTTTACGAGGTGATGGGCAAGCGTGCGCGGGAAGTTTCGGAGTGGTTGAACCTTACGCTGACGAGCAGGGACGTGGGGCTTTCGGAACGTGTGCCGATGTGCGGTTTTCCTTACCACGTTACGGAACAGTATCTGCAAGCCATTCTCGAACACTGCGGCGTATATGTCTTGGAGCCGGACGCCGAGCCTATCTATATCCTTTCCCGTGCCGAACTGTCGGAATCGGAAAGGTCGGAAACGGCACCCGTTTCGGAAGAAGAGCAGCCGTTCGACAAAACCGAACTTTCGGAATTGCAAGAGATATTGTCGTCCGAACTTGCGGACGGGCAGGCAGCAGAACGCCCTGTTCTTACGGAAATTGAGGATGACGAACCAAACCCGTTCGACGAGCAGGAACCCGAAGAGGAGCCTGACGGAACGGATTGGGAAGAAGCGTTTGCCGAGCCTGTTCCGGAAGAAGTAAAACCCGCGCCGAAGAAGGACGAAAAGGGGATACAGGACAGAAAACGCAAGCAAAAGCCGCAGATGTCCATGTTCGATATGTTAGACGGCGGTGCGGAAAAGAGCAGAGAAGATGAATTTGTCGATTACTGTCTGAAAAAGGAACACAGCGATTATAAGCTCGACTATTACGACGCTTATCGAAAGAACCTGCCCGTATCGGAATTTGTCGCGCTGTTCAAACGTCATTACGGCTAATACAGCGGACAGAGTGACAGCGAAAAGTGGATCACGAACACGACGAAGGGCAGAACCATCGAGCGGCGGGATAAAGAACACCCCGAAAACAATTTCACCGTCAACTTAAAGTGGCCCGAAGTCGCCGTCCGCATCGCGGAACTCATTGAAAACGACGATTATCTCACGGCAGACGAAAAGAAAGAATACGCCCGAATCGTGCGCTTTCGGAACGAGCGCGAAAACGCAAAAACGGACAGCGAGCGCTGTAAAGTCATTGCCGACCAGATCGTCGAATACGGCACGCAAAAGACCTACGGCGAAGTGTTTTCGGAGTACCCGCACTTTCTGGAAGATCATGCGCAGTTCTATTTCGAACACAAGCAGGAAGTGGCCGCCGTCCTTGCAGAGCGCAAAGAGGTACGGAGCGTAAACGCGCCGCGCGATTATTTCGGCAGGGAAGTCAACGTATCGTTCTACATCAAATACTGTCCGCATTGGCAGGAAGTTCTGCGCGGCCGCTTGGCGAGGGAACACCGCATACAGAACTTTGCGGATGGGTTTACGGAGGACTGCGCAAGTCATTATGACACGGCGCCGGACGGGGAAACCATCGAATGGACGGTAACGCCCGATGAGATCGGCGAGCGCGACTATCTTTTCATCAAGGACAACCGCGACGAATTTATAGAATATCTGCAAAGCAAAGCGGGCGTTGTGAGCGCGGAATTTTCAATGGAACGCATCGAGATCGCGTTCGACCGCGACTATATTGCGGGCATCGCGGGCGGAAGTATTCTGCCGCCCGGCGAGCACACGCGGCTCGTAAGGGAGATAGCGAATAAAATCGTTGCGGAAGGCACGAAGAACACGACCGAAGGGAATTGGGTGCATTTCTTCGACGAGTTCGGAGAAAACGACGCATTCGCCCAAGAAAATGCCGAGCAGATCGCCGCCGAGCTGGAAAGGCGTCAGGAAGTATCGGATGTGGTACTTACGCCGGATGCTTTCGATACGAATTTCTATCTCGATTACTGCCCGAACTATATCCCGAAAGAGGGTGAGGAAGGGTTTGAAGATGAGCAAGATGAAGAATATGCTTCGGCGAACGATTCGCCGAAGGACAGGCAGCCGTTCAACCGATTCAAAGAACTTTCCGAAACAGATAAAGCGTTCATAGAGCAATATTCCCTGCGAGCGCACCGCGAGCCTGTAACTTCACCGTGGGATGAGGTGCAGCATTGCGCGACGATAGCGAAGGGAATCTATTCCGTATCGACGGCAGGGCACGGCGGTATCATGATCGACGCGGAGCTTGCACCGTATGTCTTATCGTCGGAAGCGTTGCGGGAAGGCTTGCGAGAGGGCGGGTATTATTGCTATGAGGAAGACGCGGCGATATATATTCCGCTGCGCGAACTGTACGACAAAGGCATCCTCAAAAAAACGGACAGATACTTTACCGACAGTTACGTTGTTTCGGATAAGGACAAGAAAAACGGGTACGTTCCGTACAAAACGTTGCCCGAAGCGGAAAAGGAAGCGTTTATCGGGCAATGGAGCACGACGCTCGACGAAGATATAGCGCAGTGGTATCCGGAATATTGGCAGGCTCGTCAAAGCGCGGAGCAGAACGCACAGAACGGTAAGAACACCGACCTTAATTCCGTATTAGACCAGACCGATCTCGGCGGAGCTAAGACGAGATTCAAGAACAATGTTGCGGCGATACGGCTTGCAAAATTTTTGCACGAGCGCAACGCTGCGGCGACCGACGACGAGAGAAAAACGCTCGCCAAGTACGTCGGTTGGGGCGGTCTGCCGCAAGCCTTTGACGAAACGAACAGACAATGGCAGAAGGAATATGCGGAGCTGAAATCCCTGCTCACGTCGGAAGAATACGAAGCCGCGAAGGGGAGCGTGCTGAACGCGCACTTTACGAGCGGGGAAGTCATCGGAGATATCTACGCCGCGCTTGAAAGGTTGGGCGTCAAAGGCAACAACAGAATTCTGGAACCCGCGATGGGTACGGGCAATTTCTTCGGATATATGCCGAAAGAAATTGCGGACGGCGCAAAACTGTACGGCGTAGAGTTGGATACGGTCACGGGCAGGATCGCGTCTAAATTGTACCCGCAGGCGAACGTGCAGATAAAGGGATTCGAGGAAACAAACTTCCCGAACGACTACTTCGATATTGTAGTGAGCAATGTGCCGTTCGGCGGGTACGGGGTGTACGACAGCGAGTATTCGCGGCATAAATTCCTCATACACGACTACTTTATCGCAAAGAGTATCGACAAAGTCAAGCCGGGCGGCATAGTGGCGGTGGTGACGAGCAAAGGCACGCTCGATAAGCTCAATCCCACGGCAAGAAAGTATATGGCGGAGCGTGCGGAACTGCTCGGCGCGATCCGTCTGCCGAACACGGCGTTCAGGCAGACGGCGAATACCGAAGCCGTGACGGACATCCTGTTTTTTAAGAAGCGTGCGGAAAAGATAAGCGATACGGGCGGCATTGAATGGCTGGGGACGGGCAAAACAGAGGACGGGTTTGAAGTCAACAATTACTTTATCCGTCATCCAGAAATGGTTCTCGGTACATTTGCAAAGGAAACGGGACTGTACGGCGCGGAGGGACTTACGGTCAAGCCGGATGGCAGACCTTTGGGCGAAGCGATTGCGGCAGCGGTCGAAAACTTGCCGCAGAACGTCTATGAAAATCCCGATCACGCCGCGGCAGACGTGGCGGCAATGGATGACGGCGCTGTGTTCAACGTGCGTCCCATGTGCTACGCCGCCGTCAAGGGTAAGCTGTATATGCGCGTTGGGGATCGGCTCGTCTTACAGGAGATACCCGCGTTTCCCAAAGACGCATACAGTCGCCTCGAAGGAATGATCGGCATCCGCGACGAACTGCGCCGTGTTCTGGATATGCAGACGAAAGGCTGTACGGACGAGGAATTAAAGCGGGCGCAATCCGTATTGAGCGCACGGTACGACTCCTTCGTGAGGAAATACGGTTTTCTGAACGGTCAGACAAACGCGCGGCTGTTCCGCGAAGACGGCGACGCGGCGCTGTTGTTCGCCTGCGAAACATTGTCGGACGACAAGACGCGGGCGACGAAAGCAGACATATTCACAAAACGCACCATCCGTCCGTATGCCGTACCGACGCATACGGGCGATACGTTGGAAGCGTTGCAGATCTGCCGCAACGAGCGCGGCAGCGTGGATATAGCGTACATAGAGGAGCTGACGGGCAAGAACTACGATACCGTTACAGACGAACTCGGCGACGCGATATTCCGCGATCCCGTATCTGTCAAAGAAGGGGACAAGTATTCGGGCTATGTCACGGCAGAGGAATACCTTTCGGGGAAAGTAGTGGAAAAACTCCGCATTGCCCGTCACTTTGCGGCGGAAGATACGTCGTATGCGCGCAATGTTGCGGCGCTCGAAAAGGTACAGCCCGAACCGCTGAAAGCGGATGAAATCTCCGTGCGCATCGGCGCGAGCTGGGTGGACGCAGAATACTACAAAGAATTCCTTATGGAGATATTGGGTATCTACGGCTATTATTCGGACGGGCTGAACATCCGTTACAATACCTTTGACGGCTCATGGAAGGTGGAACGCGCGGATCACGTTCGCAACAACGCGGGCTACCGCGCGACGGAAACTTACGGCACGAACAGGGCAAACGCATTCCGTCTGTTCGAGGACTGCCTGAACCAACGGGCAACGCAGATCTTCGACACGGTGGAAGAGAACGGAAAGGAAAAGCGCGTGCTCAATAAGGGCGAAACGATTGCGGCGAGAGAAAAGCAGAACAAAATCAAGGAAGCGTTTACCGATTGGATCTATGCCGATCCCCACAGGCGCGAGGACTTGGAAAAGACGTACAACCGCTTGTTCAATCAGATACGCCTGCCGAGCTATGACGGAAGTTTCCTCAAATTCCCCGGCATGAACCCGACGATCGAACTTCGACCGCACCAGAAAAACGCCGCGGCGCGTATCGCGGGCACGGGCAACAGTACGCTTCTCCATCACGTCGTGGGCAGCGGCAAGAGCTATACGATGGCGGCATCCGCAATGAAACTCAGGCAGTACGGTCTGGCAAAGAAGCCCATGATCGTCGTGCCGAATCATCTCGTGCAGCAGATGGCGAGCGAATTCCGCACATTGTATCCCACGGCGAAGATACTCATTGCGGGCAAGGAGGATTTGGAGAAAAACAAGCGGCAACAGTTTGTGTCGAAAGTGGCGATGGGCGATTGGGATTCTGTCATCATCGCGCAGTCGAGCTTTGCAAAGATCCCCGTATCGCAGGAGCGTCAGGAACGGAAAATGCGCGAAGAGATCGCCAAAATCGAGGCGGCGATATTGGAAATGCGCGGCGAAGGCGGTTCACGCACGGCGGTAAAGAACTTGGAGCGCATTAAAAAAGGACGCGAAGCCATGCTCAAAAAACTCACCGATTCGAGCAAGAAAGACGGCGTTTTCATCTTTGAAAACCTCGGCGTGGATTATCTGTTCGTGGACGAAGCGGACGCCTACAAAAACTTGTTCCTGTACACGAAAATGAACAACGTATCGGGAATATCGAACGCGGCGAGTGCGCGTGCGAGCGATATGCAGATGAAGATTGAGTATATCGGCGAACTGCACGGCGGAGATAAGGGCGTCGTGTTTGCGACGGGGACGCCCATATCCAACAGTATGGCGGAAATGTACGTCATGCAGACATATCTGCAAAAGCACACGCTGGAAGAGTTGGGCATCAACTACTTTGATGCATGGGCGGCAGACTTCGGCGAAACGGTCACGGCTCTGGAAATGGCTCCGAGCGGGCAGGGATACAGGGCTCGGACGCGGTTTGCCAAGTTCACGAACCTACCCGAACTCATGACATTATACCGTTCTTTTGCGGACGTGCAGACAAGCGATATGGTGAAATTGGACGTGCCCGAGGCAGAGCGCACGACGATTACGCTCGAACCGAGCGAACAGACTGTGCAGATCGCGGAGGAGATCGCAAAGCGCGCGGAAAGGATTTACGGCGGGAACGTCGATCCTCACATCGACAATATGCTCAAAGTCACGTCGGACGGAAAAAAACTTGCGCTGGACATACGCTGTTTCGATTGCTTTTTGAAGGACGAGCATTGCGGAAAGCTGGATATGTGCGCGGACAATGCGGCAAAGGTCTATGCCGAAACGACCGCATCCCGCGGCACGCAGCTCATTTTCTGCGATCTGTCCACGCCGAAAAAGCCGTATGAGAGCTACGAATACGGCAAGGACTTCGACGCATACAACGACTTAAAGCATAAACTCATCGAGCGCGGCGTACCGCAAAACGAGATCGCTTTTATCCACGACGCCAAGACGGATAAGGATAAACAGGCATTGTTCGACAAGATGAACGAGGGCAAGATCCGTATCCTTATCGGCAGCACGGAAAAGTGCGGCGCGGGCACGAACGTGCAAAGACGGCTTGCCGCGCTGCATCATCTGGACGCGCCGTACCGCCCGCGCGACTTACAGCAGCGCGACGGCAGGGGTATCCGTCAGGGCAACGACAACAAGACGGTCAAAATCTTCACCTATGTAACAAAGCGCACGCTGGACAGCTACTGTTATCAGATCCTCGAAAACAAGCAACGGTTTATTTCACAAATCGAAATCGGAAGCCTTACGGTTCGTGAAGCGGAGGACATCGACGAAACGACGCTCTCGTATGCCGAAATCAAAGCAATTACGGCGGCGAACCCGAAGATAAAGCAGAAGATGGAACTCGAAGCGGAATTGGCGCGGCTGCGCGTGCTGGAAGGGCAGTATAAAAAGAATCTGTATTCCTTGCAGGACAAGGTTTATAAAGACTTGCCCGCACAGATCCGCAGGCAGGAGCAGATCGTAAAAAACGCACAGGCGGATGAAGCAGCTATCAAAGAAAAGTACAACGCGGAAGTCTTTTCCGTAAACGTGCAGGGCAGGACGTACACGGACAAGAAGGAAGGTGCGGCTGCGCTCATGGACGCGCTTCGTTCCAACCGTTACGGCGTGGCGGTGGCAGAATACGGCGGTTTGAAGATCAGTCTGAACGTGCCGGAAGCGTTGACCTCGCGCAGCGTTACACTCACGGGCAGCGGCGAATACGTCATGGAAATCGCCGAAAGCGAACTCGGTCTTATCACGAGGCTGGATAACTTCTTAAAGGACTTTCCCGAAAAGCGTTCGCGCTTTTCCGCCAAACTCGAACAGTTGCGTTCCAATCTCGCCGTTGCGGAAGAAGAACTGAAAAAACCGTTTGAACACAAGGGCAAGATAGAGGAAATCACAAAAGAACTGTCCGAGATCAATGCGGGGCTCGACCTCAACAAACGGGAAGAGGTGGTCATCGACACGGACGAGGAAACGGAAAGCGAGGAGGAGACGAACTTTATGGCGCTGCCGCAGGCAGGGCAGGAAAAACAAAATCCCGAAAAGCGTTCACACAGGCGCATGACGGAAAGACTGTATGCGCTCTATGCAGAACGCAAATCGCAAAAGCCCGACGCGGTGATCTTTATCAAAAACGGCGAATATTACGAAACGTGCGATGACGACGCCAAATCGCTCGCCTTTGAATACGGCTTTACGACGTATGAAAAGGAGTTGGGCGGCAGAAAGCGGACGGTCGCCATGCTCGGTTACGACGATCTGGACGCTGCGGTGAGCGATATGTCGGACGAGAACAGACGGGTGGAGATCATAGAGCCCGAAAACGAAATTGACAGAGAGGTGGATTTTTTGGAAACGGAAAACGAAGCAAAGGCGATAGCCGAGAACGAATCGGCGGAGCGTGAGCCGGGCGGCTTTGTCCGGTACTGCGGCAAAGATACGGAAAACACTGCGTATGCGTATGTGCGCGGCGAACTGAACGAGCAGACGTTCAAAGAGATAGCCGAATATGGTGACGGCGCGGATGCGTTCGTCATTGCAGCGGATTCTGCGGCGCTTGATACACGAGCGAGGTCTGTCGTATATCTGGAAATCGGCAGGGAAATTCAAGAGGAGGACTTGTCGGATGAAACCTCGGTCATCGGGAAAATGCAGCGTGCCGCGGACAAACTTACGAAAGAACGCGCGGATCGGAGCATGGCGTTATATCAAAGTGTCCGAAACAGCGTTTTGAACGAGTATGCCGCGTTTGAAAAAAACGCGGAGGATGAACTTCCGTACAGGCAAAGGTTCTATAAAGCGGTTGCGGATTATTTTGCAAGCGGGCAACACAATCTCCTGTCCGAACAGGACGTGCAAAAACTCATGCGGGGCAACGGTCGGATCATTGAGCGGCTGTACGACTATGACAGGGACGGTGTTTCGCACGATGTCGGCAACGCGACCGAGATGAGAGTGCTTATCGAGTATTACAACGAGAATACCGTTTCGGAAAATGCCGGCACGGAAGATAAGGACTATGCCGCAGTTGTCCGCGAACAGGCGGGCGCGTTCTATGAACGGTACAAGGCAGAACATCCCGACTATGCGAACAATCTCGGCAGGAATCTGTTTTACCGAAATATGAGCGAGTATTTGCGGCAAACCGACACGCTGCCGTATGCGTATTTTATGGCGTTGGACAGGGACGGAGAGAAAATGCTGCCGCGGCTTGCCGCGTTCTATGAGCAAAACGGCGACCTCGCGCTGCATACATACAGGGAGCGACAGGAAGTTATCGAACAGTATGCGGAAAAGTATTATCCCGAAGAGCTGCGCAAAGCAAGCGAGCCAAGATGCTTCGGCAAAGGCGCAGACGGCACGGCGTATTATTTTATGCCCGACGGTCTTTCGCAAGATTCGCTCTCTGACATTGGCAAGCTGGCGGAAGGGTATGTCATAGCCGCGCCGAAATGTACGTTGCCTGAGGCGCGGTTGGAAGAGTATAAGATCATGTTTCTGAAAACGGGCAGAGATATACCCGATAAGGCGGTGTACGGCACGGCGGAAACGGCAAAGCGGGAAATGCGCACGGAGGCGGAAAAAGTCAGGCGCAATGCCGATACGCTCGAACGGGTAGCGAAAAACGCAAGGGCGGCGCTCAAAGAGTTGCAGGCAGATCCGAATACGGAACGTGCCGGGTATAAAGAACGCTTTTTCGCTGCCTACGCCGAATTTATCGAAGACGTGGACGATTATTATTTGGACGGCGAGGATTTTGCCGAGCTTGTCAAGGACGGGAGCGCGCTCACCGAGCGGGTGTATGCCTATTATATGGATACGAGCGACCAAATCAATATAGAGGATTGGAGCGAGCTTTCCGAACTGACGAAAAATTATATCAACGACAGGTGGAAGATGCAAAGAGCAATGACGGAGGACGTGCCGCTGTACGGCAATTCGTTTGAATATGCGCGGGCGAACGGAGAGGAGGAATTATACAGACGCTCGCTGCAAGCGAATATCGAGTGCAGACACGAGGTAGAGCATACGATAAATAAGAACTTCGACGGGTATCGGCTGAACAAGGGGTTTGAAAGAGAGCTTGTGGAAAAGTTCGGCATGGAGCGCGTCGGGTATGTGTTGGCAAGCACCGTGCAGAGCCATGATTGGGACGGAAGGTTTTCGCCCGAAACAAAGGCTTGGGCAAAAGCCGTTGCGGTCAGGGAAGATATGGAACATCGCCGGCAGTTTGAAGTGGCGTCCCATCCCGCGGTATTGGACGGGTTTATCGCCCGTATCCGCGCGATGGAAAAAGAAACGAAAAAGGAGCAGAAAGAAATGCAGGAAGAACGGTACAGGACGGAAACGGCGAGGGGACTGCCCGTCGTGCATATCGAGCGCGACAAGTACGGGCATGGCATAGCCATCGTCAAAAGGCAGAAAGATTACGTCGTTGCCATCGGCTACGACGTAAAAGACGGGACATGGGCGCAGGGCAGATATGATTTCGTTTCGCAGGAATCGGCGCAGGCGTTCATCGACGAAAAATATAAGCCGCAGGCGGAAAGCAAGTGGCTGACGGCAAAGGTGTCGCGCGACGCGCTCATCCGCAGATACGACAGGCACAGCTTTATGCGTATGCCGAACGGCGAATATGAGGGCTATACCTATAACATTTACAACAGCCGCATCAAGGAAAGCCGCCAGCTCGTGGATATGGAGAGCGACGGGCGCGAACTCTGTTACGAACTCGTATTCCCTGCGAACGGCGAAGTGACCGTTAAAAACCGCGACGGAGACGAAGTCATCTTCACGGTGCAAGAGTTTGTCGAGATTATCGGCGGCACGTCGAACAAAGACTACGAGCGCAGGGAACGCGCGGACGACACGTCGTGGTACGCCATATCCGTGCCGCAGGAAGCGCTGCGCGGTACATACGAAAAGTCGTCGCTGTTTTCCATGCCCGCAAACGGCGAATTTGCGGGATACAGTTTTTATATCCCGAACGTGTTTGTGGAGGAAGATAAGCGCGGCGAGAGCGGAAACATTCTCATCACTTTGCCGGAAGATTTCAACGTGACATTGAAAAACCGCGCGACGGATGAGGAGCTGGTCGTAACGGCATATGATGTGTTCGAGGCCTGCAACGGGACGAAAGAGGAGGACTATGCCCGCACCGCACAGGAGAGCGGCAGCGAGCGCAAAACAGTCAAAACGGTCATTCCCGCAAACGCAAAAATCGCGGAATATAAGACGCAGACGCTGTTCAAAATGCCCGAAACGGGCGAATACGCGGGGTATTGCTTTTATCTGTTCAACGACCAGCTCAAACCCGGCGACGCGGGTATCGAAGCAAATCTCTCGGAAAATTTCGAGGTATTGCTGCGAGATAACCGCAACGACAGGCATACGCAGCTTACGGCGGAGGAGTTCAAAGCCGTCATGGATGGTACGGCAAACGAGGACTTCGGCAGCGAACTGAACCGACCGAGCGAAACGCGCATCGACAAATTCAACGGCAGAGAAGAATTGCTGCGCAAGAATCTCCCGCCCGAAATGCTTACCCGTCCGAATTGGGTGATCGTGCGCACGCGGCAGAACGAGGAAAAGGGCAGACCGGACAAGTTCCTCATTTCGCCCGTAACGGGCAAGTTCGCGGAGATCGACAATCCCGAAACGTGGACGGACTTTGATACGGCGTGCAAATACGCACATGAGAACGGCGGGGTATCGCTTGCTTATGCGCTGGACGGGAAGGACAATATCTGTTGTATCGACCTTGATCATTGCTTTAACGGCAACCGTCAGCTTTCGGATACAGCGAAAGAAGCGTGGCAAGCCTGCGGCGACACATACCGCGAGATTTCGGTAAGCAGGAACGGGCTGCATATCTTCGGAAAGACGGACGGGATGGACGTGCGTTCGTTCTCAAAGGACGGAAAACTTGAATTTTATCAAAAATCGCACTTCATCACCGTGACGGGCGACAGGGCGGGCAATGACAGCAACCTTGCAAATTTTGACGTTCTGCCTATCAAAGGGCATCTGGAAGAAGTTTGCGGCAAACACGCGGAATGGAAGGGGGCTGGACAGGGCGTGGAGGGCTTGTCCTCGATGTCCGACCGCGACGTCGTGGAAAAGGCTTGCTCGGCGAAAAACGGCGCGACTTTCAAAGCCTATTATGAGGGGCAGGACTTGAAGCACAACCATTCCAATTCGGATATGGCGCTCATGACTTATCTCGCGTTCTGGTGCAACGGCGACGTCGATCAGATGCTGCGCATTAACGCGACGAGCGGACTGTACCGTCCCGAAAAATCGCCCGAATACTATGAGCATACGGCAATGAAAGCGGTGCGCGAAAATGCGGAGAGGTTTCAGCCCAAACGGGAACAGAAAAGTTACAAACCTCGCTCCGCAAACGGCGCGGACAAGGGCGGAAAGTAAAAAGAAAAGGCAGCGGCTTTTAGCCGCTGCCGGGGGTTAAATGCTTGTAATTGATAATGTCAAACCGAGCGGTTCGAGCATTTTCAAAAGGGTGGAAAGTTTCGGGTCCGTCGCGCCTTTTTCGGTACGGGCGATACACGGCTGCGCAACGCCGGAAAGAATTTCAAGCTGTTTTTGCGACAGCCCTGCGTCCTGCCGCGCCTTGGTGAGGGCGGAAAGAAGGCTTTGCCTGTATTTTTCGACATCGTCGGGTGCGGCGCAGGCAACGCCCTTTTCGTAAATTCCTTCCGCGGAAATATCGAGGTCGTCGTTCCAGACGATCCCGTACCCGCCCGCGTCAATTTTCGCTTGTTCGTATAAGCCGTCCACGTCTTTCAAAGTAGCAAAGGGCGGATATTTGTCCATGAGCGGTTTTAAGTCGAACTGTTTGAATTCGCCGTCTGCAAACCTGACGAGCAGAATATAATCGGGCAGCGTGGCGAGGGAAGTGATTTTATGGAACATTGTACAAACCTCCTTTCAGTTATTCGATTGGCGGGAGCGGGGTAATGTTCTGCGTTTCCCACATGGTAAGCAGGGCGTCGCGGTGTATTCCCGCCCATTCCTGAACGATCTTCAACGCCTTGTTCGGCAGGTCGCCTTCGAGCATTTTGCTCGTGCGGATGTCGATAACGCCGAGGTATTCGCCGTACACGACGTGGATATGCGGCGGATTGTGCTCGGCAGCGAGGAAGTACATTTTGATGACCATACCGTAGAAGCGTGAGATGACAGGCATAAGAAAAATCTTCTTTTGTCTTTTTGCAAGTATATTATAGCACATAAGATATTATATGTCAATAGCATAAAAGTTATTGACTAAAAATTTTTTGGAGGAAAGCGTGAAAAGGAAGAGAAGAAAAGAAGTGGAATTGTATGTGCCGAAAGGCTATACGTTCGAGGAACTGTACGACGGGGACGATACGGGCTACGGCTTCGAGGAAGAATCGCCCGCATTACAGGAGGAGGTAAAAGTTCGTTATGAGCGAAACGACGGAAAGGAGCGCGTATGACAAACTCTCGCCGCAGCGTAAGCAGCTCGCGGATATGCTCGTCGCAAATCTGGACAGCGGCGGGCTGTGGAAGCAGGGCTGGCGGACGCGCGGCGCACCCGAAAACGCGGTCACGGGAAAGAAGTACAATGGAGTAAACAATCTGTATCTTTTTCTTGTGGCTATGGAACGCGGATACAGCGATAACCGATGGCTGACTTTCAATCAGATGAAAGCGCGGGACTGGTCGTTCAAGACGGACGCGGAAGGCAAGAGTCTCGGTAAGAACGCAGGCGTTTCGGTGGAGTTCTTCGATTTATGGGACAGGGACACGCATGAGAAGTTCGACCGCAGCGTGCTGGACGGGATGAGTGCGGACGAGCGGCAGGCGTACATGGACGAAAACGTCTATCCGATCCGCAGGTACTATACGGTGTTCAATGCCGACCTCATTGACGGCATTCCCGAAAAGGAGGTTTCGGATTTGGACGAGAGCGCAAAGTCGGAGCGTGCGGAGCGGATGCTCGCGTATTGGAACGAGCATGAATCGAAGATCGTGTACGGCGGTTCGCAGGCATATTACAGTAAAACGAGCGACGAGATCCATCTTCCCGTCCGCGAGGACTTTTACGATATGCAGGAGTTCTATTCGACGGCTCTGCATGAAATGGGGCACTCTACGGGACACGAGACGCGGTTGAACAGGCCCTTGAACGCGGACAGGAATTCGGAAGAATACGCGATGGAAGAATTGCGAGCGGAGATTGCTTCGGTGTTTATGGAGCAGGATTTCGGCATCGACGTGGACGAAAACGCGGTGCGCAACAGCGGCGCGTATGTCGGGAGCTGGAAATCGGCGATAAAGAGCGATCCAAACGCGCTGTTTACGGCAATCGCCGACGCGGATAAAATCGCCAAGTATGTTCTGCAAAAAGAAGCGGTGATGGAAAAGGAAGCTGCGCTCGAATCGGTAGAAGAAGCGAAGTCGGAGATATACATGCTGCCGAGCGAAGCGGCGGCTCTGGCTACGGAAAGGGCGGAAGAAAGGCGGGAGAGCGTCATGAAATCGCGCGGCAAGGACAGCCTGACGCGGATGGACGACAGAGAGATCGTCGAACGCGCGGAAAAATCAAAGGGCGGCGCGAAGTTCGTTCAACTCTATAACGGTATCTCTTTAACGGGGAACGAGGACAAGGACGAGTATTCGCTCATGGCGCGTTTTGCGATGTTTACGGACGATAAAGCCCAGCTCATGCGGCTTTTTAAGTCGTCCGCGCAGTTCCGCGACGAGAAGCCGAACGCGCACTACGAAAAACTTGCGGACGAATCGCTTTCGTTTATTGCAAAGATGAAAACGGATATGCTTGCAGCGAGCATGAACGCTGCGGGCGGAAGGGCGCATTTCGGACTGAACGCAAAGTCGTAAGTAAGAATGACGGACATCTTTACGACGGATAAAAAGTATAACGTGATCTATGCCGACCCACCGTGGCGGTTTGCAACATATTCGGATAAAGGCAAAGGAAGGAGCGCGGAAAAGCATTACCAGACAATGCCGAAACACGAAATACAGGCTTTGCCCGTACCGAAAATAAGCGCGAAGGACAGCGTATTGTTTTTATGGGCGACGGCTCCGTGCCTTACGGAAGCGTTTGAACTTATCGACGCATGGGGCTTTACCTATAAAACGGTCGCCTTCATTTGGATCAAGCAGTGCAGAAAGAGCGACAGGCTGTTTACGGGACTTGGTTATTATACCAGAGCGAACGCGGAATATTGTCTGCTTGCGACAAGAGGGAAGATATTGGAGCGCAAATCGCGCAGCGTGCCGTCGGTCATCGTTTCTCATATCGAGGAACACAGCAAAAAACCCGACGAAGCACGGGCGCGTATCGAGGCGCTGTACGGCGAAGTGCCGAAGATAGAATTGTTCGCAAGGCAGACGGTCGGCGGCTGGGACTGTTGGGGCAACGAAACGGAAAAGTTCGGCAGACATTAAAAATTCAAAAAGGAAGAAAGAATGGCAAACAGAAATTTCAAACTGAGGGAACAGGATTACAAGGCAATGCTGGATATGACGGAAAAGCAGGCGGGGCAGTTCATCAAGGGGCTGTGCGGTTACGCCTTCGACGGCGTGCCTATGGAAACGAAAGACGCCAAGATCGCGTCGGCGTATGCTTATGCAAAGACGGCGCTGGACGTATCGGTCAAGAGCCGCGAGAACGGCAGAAAGGGCGGTCTGCTCGTGGCGGAGCGTATGCGCGGAGCGAAAGCGTCTCCCGTCAAACCTTCCGCGGCGGAAAGCGATCCTATGGGTATGCTGCTGAAAGGCGTCGTTCTTTCGGTTGCGGAAGACTCGGCGGAAAGCAAGGGCAAAAAGTGAGCGGAATCCTCTGTGCGGACGCGGCGGCAGGGCTGAAAACCCTGCCGCAGAAAAGCGTACAAATGTGCGTGACCAGCCCGCCGTATTACGGATTGCGTGATTACGGCGCGGACGGGCAGATAGGCGTGGAACAATCGCCGGAAGAATATATCGCGCGGCTTACGGAAGTATTTGCCGAAGTACATAGAGTGCTCAAAGACGACGGAACGCTGTGGCTGAACATTGCGGACAGTTATGCGGGCAGCGGAAAAGGTCCGATGACTCTGGCAGTTGAAGCGAACGGAAAAAACAAAGATCTGTATGACATGAAAAGCCGCATCTACGAAGTACCGAAAAAGTGGAAAGGCGTCAAGCCGAAAGACATGATCGGCATTCCGTGGATGCTCGCGTTCGCGCTGCGGGAATTCGGATATTATCTTCGTTCGGACATCATCTGGCACAAGACAAACTGTCTGCCGGAGAGTGTAAAAGACCGTCCGTCAAAGTGCTACGAGCATATTTTTCTCTTATCGAAATCGCCGAAGTATTACTTCGATTACAAGGCGATACAAGAGCCTATCAAGGACGTGACGGCAGAACGGTATAAGCGCGGCAGGTCTGGGAAGGCGAAGTACGCCGAAGCCGGGAAAGGTCAGGGCATCGACAAAAAGCAGGATGCGGTGACGGAAAAGGAGCGGCAGTACAAGCGGAAAAGGGATGTATGGGAGGTGAGCACGAACACTTTTCGGATGGACGAGCATTTTGCAATGTTTCCCGAAAAGCTCATCGAGCCGTGTATCCTTGCCGGCAGCAGAGCGGGCGATACGGTGCTGGATCCGTTTTTCGGCAGCGGGACGACGGGAGCCGTCGCAAAGCGGCTGGGACGGGAATACATCGGCATAGAAATCAACCCCGTATTTTGCAAAAAGGCAGGGCTGCGCATCGAAAAGACGGAAACGGTGTAAAGGTGTAACCCGTGGCAAATGCGCGGAAATGGCAAGCAGGTTAAGAAAAGTGCCACAGGCAAGGCTGCGGCGCTTTTGAAGCCGCCGTCAAGCGGCGGAGAACAAGGCGGGAAACCCGCTTTTCTTTGAGGAGGAAATGGATAAGGAACAGACGAAAACCGACAACAGGATGCGGAGGTATATCCGCATCACCGACGGGGATATGTGGGCGAAGATCGACAAGATCATGACGCTTGACAAGTATTCCAAGAGCTTTAACAAAGTGATCATCGACGCGCTGTATTTCGGGCTGGACGAACTCATTGCCCGCTTGTTTGAAACGGTGGAGGAAGTCGAAGATAAGCCCGCCGGAACAAAACTTATACGCAGGGTGGACGGGCTGAACGAAGAATATTTTTCGGACATCGCCAAACTTCTGAAAGAGCTTATTATCGACGTTACGGTGAATAAATCCATACTGTGTTCGCTGTACAACGAGAGGGCAAGGGCGTTGAACAAAGAGAGCGTGAGCGGCAAAAAGTTCGCGGAAGGCAGATATGCGGAAACGCCCGATTATCTTTCCGACTACGAAATAAGAAGCCTGCGTTCGCTGCGCAAGTGAGGTAAGCGGGTATGAGCAACCAACCGATCATTTTCGATATTCAGTACACGCCGTACCGCTTAAAGAAAAACGCGACGGAAAAAGAACTTGCGGCGCACGCGGAGGCGCGGTCATTTTACGACATGACGGGAACGAAGAACGTGTATCGTTACATAACGACGGAGGGCAAACGTGCCGGAAAAGGTGCGAATGCTCTGGACTATCTGCAAAAGAGTACGGGCGTATTCAACGGAAACGGTATGCTTTCGGAAAAGGAAGCAGCCGCCATGCAGGAGCGCGTCAAAGACGGTGAAAAGAACATCTGGCACGGCTTCATCTCGTTGTCGGAAGAGGACAGCCCGAAAATAGACACGCCCGAAAAGTGTATCGCGCTCGTAAAGAGTACGTTCAACGCCTTTTTCAGGGACGCGAAGTTCAATCCGGACAATATAGACCTGATGTGTGCGCTTCACCTCGACAGGCCGCACCACCTTCACATTCACTTCGTCTTTTGGGAAAAGGAGCCGAAGTACAAAGGCAAAGACGGCAGGATGCACTACCGCAGCAAGGGTAAGATCGACAAAGCGGCGATAGACCAAATGTTTGTGCGTTTGGGGCTGTTCGTGTCCGAGAGAAAGGACAGATTATATAAAGGCAGGGACGCGGCGATCCGAGAACTGCGCGCGGCGACGAATATCAGACGAACAATGACGGGCAATGAGGAAGTAAAACGCGAGATCATCGCGCTTGCAAAGTCGCTACCGAACGCGGGCAGGCTCGCGTATGCAAGTAAGGACATGGAGCCGTTCCGCGGGCGGGTAGATAAAATCGTAAAATTGCTTTTAGACAACAACCTGAAAGCACGGAAAGCGGACAGGCGGTTTTACGAAGCACTGGAAGAACGCAAGCGGCAGATTGCCGCAATCTGCGGTCAGCCCGTTATTTTCTCGGACAAAAACACGCCGATGGACAGGCTGGAAACGCTTCCGCAATATCATGGGAAAATTGATACGGGAAGTATCAAAATCGCAGAGGAGATCGAAGCGGACTACAAGCGCAGACAGGGAAATCTCGTTCTCAAACTTGCCAAGTTCATTAAGCCGGAATTTTACGAGCGAAAGAAAGGCAGAAAATACAAGGCGAACGACAACCGCATGAAAAAGTATCTCACGATCTCCCGCCGTAAAGTCGGGCGTGCGATGGATAAGTTTCTGCACACTTTCGGAAGTGCGAGCGAAGACCTTGAGCGTGAATATAAGAGCCGTTTGCAGGAAATTGAGGAAGAAATGGAGCGGGAACGCGAAAAACAAAACCGGAAGGAGGGGAACTATAAAGAGTGAACAGAAAGACGGCTTTAAGCCATAAAAAGAAAAAATCCCGAAAGCTGAACACGCTGTTGTGGCTCATCACGTTTGCGTTTGTCGGGGTGCTCATCATGTTTTTGTTCACGCTTGCAGGCGTGGACAGCATTGCGGAAATCCTCGGCAACAGCACCTATTGGTATGCGTTGGGGTTCGTGTGCGGGCTGCTCGTCGTGGCATATCTCATGATGTACCGTATCGACGCGCAGAATATCGCCATGAATGAAAACGACCTCGAAGATACCGAATGGCTCACGCCAAAGCGTCTTCGGAACATGAAGGAGTTTACCGTCACGACATGGAACGGTATGGACAGGCACGCGGACGGGATCGTTATCGGTGCGGAGAAAAAGGGCGGCGGCGTGGAGATTTTAACGACCGATCAGCTCCATGCGCTCATTGTCGGCACGACTGGCAGCGGAAAGACGACGGGGTTCGTCGATCAGAATATTGCGGTTTTGGCGCGAAGCAAGACAAAACCCAGCCTTGTTATTACAGATCCGAAAAGCGAACTTTACGCAAAGCACGCAAGGCAGTTGGAGAGCGAAGGGTACAAGATCAGCGTTCTCGATTTGCGCGAACCGTATTCCTCGGCGCGCTGGAATCCCATGAACGTGCTCATCCGCCGTATCCGATTGGTCAAGGACTTGCAGAACAATCTTCAAAACAGGGACGGCAAGTATTACGGCGCGGGCGAAGTGTTCCTTTCGTACAGGGACGCGCGGACGAGGGTACAGGAACTCAAAGACGAGATATATGAAAATGCGCAAGACCTCGTATATACGCTCTGCCCCGTACAGAACAGGGATCAGCCGACATGGGAACAGGGTGCACGAAATCTTATTTTCGGACTTGTGCTTGCGTTTTGCGAGGACTGCATCAAGGGCAAGATGGACGAAAAACAGTTGCTGTTATTCAACGTCTATCACAACATCACGCGCTACTGCTCGGAGGACACGACGGCACTTCGGGAATATCTGCTGGAAGGGCGGGACGAGTTCTCAAAGGTGCGCGGGCTTGTCAATACCGTGCTCATTACGTCGGACAAGACGCTTACATCGTATCTTTCGGAAGTCAATGCGTATATGCAGCAGCTTGCGGACGACGGCATTTTGTCGCTTACGAGCGAAAACGATCTGGATATCGTAAACATGGACGAACAGCCGAACGCGGTGTTTATCATCGTGCCGGACGAACGATTCACGCGGCACAGATTTGTTACGCTGTTCATTACGCAGATGTACAAAGAGCTGGTCGAAAAAGCGAACCTGAACAACCGCAGAGGACAGACGGATACGGCGGTGCTGAAAAGGAATGTGTACTACATTCTTGACGAATGGGGCAACCTTCCAAAATTCGAGAATATCGAGGGAATGGTCACGGTGGCGCGTTCACGCGGCATACGTTTCCTGTTTGTACTGCAATCGTTCAGTCAGCTTACGGCAAAGTACGGCAGAGAGATCGGCGACATCGTAAAAGCGAACTGCAACGTCAAGATTTTTATCGGCAGCGACGATCCGGATACGCGCAGAGAGTTTTCGGAACTCTGCGGGCAGAAAAAAGTCAAGAGCTTTTCCGTCAATACCAATGCGGAAGCATCGGCGTCGAGCAATACTGGCGCGGCAAACCAGCCGCTCATCACGGTCGGGATGCTGGAACGCATCAACGGCGACGAAAAGGGCGACGCCATCGTGTCGGTGCGCGGATACGAGCCGATCTGGTCAAGGTTCACGCCTTCGTACAAGCTGAAAAGCGTGTATTTCAAGGCAGGCAAGGCGGAAGCGGGAAAACGCGAGGCCGTGCTGTTCGACAAATCGGAATATGTATTTGATATTACGGGCGGAAAGGCATTGAGCGAGCGCGATAAAATGCTCGACGTTCTGGAAAAGGAAGAAAACGCAAAGAGCGGCGATGACGGCAGCGACAAGGAGCGTCTCGCGAGCCTCGATAAAAAGTGGCTGGATATTGAAAACGAGGTACGCGACAGGCTGAAAAAGGTCGTGCCGATATTGGACGAGGAGGACGCCGCGGCGGTTAAAAAGGCGGCGCTCGAAAACAAAGTCGCACTTCTGTTTGAGATCGCAGCCCGTTATGAGGAGAGCGTAAAGCAGAGGATAGAGGACGCGGCTGCCGCGATAGACGGTATGCTGAAAGACATGAAAAAATTACAGGAAGCGGCAAAAGAAAACGCCGCTTAAAGAGGAGAAAAATGCAGAAAATCAAACACAAGTTTTGGGTACTGCTCGCGGGCGTTGCGATGTTCGCGGCAGTATTTCTTTTGACGGGAATGGCGTCCGGCACGCAGGCTTCGGCGGCGTCTGCCGAGGAAGTCTGCGTGCATGAGTACGGCGATGGGATCGTACACTTGCCCGATTGCACTTCGGGCGGATACACGGAATACACCTGTACGCTCTGCGGCGAGAGTTATAGGGATAATTACACGGACAGAGCGGAGCACACCTTTTCGGAAGTCGTGGTACACCCCACTTGCACGCACGAGGGCTATACTACGCACTTTTGTACCGTCTGCGGATATGAGTACACGGACAATTATACCGCCGCGCTCGGTCATGATTATCAGGACGAAGTAACTGCCGCGACGTGTACGGAAGCGGGTTACACCACGCATACCTGTACGGTTTGCGGGTATTCTTATGCGGATACCCGCGTGGAAGCGCTCGGTCATACATACGAAACGGACGTGCTTGCGCCGACGTGTACGGAAGGCGGGCACACAACTTATACCTGTACCGTGTGCGAGTATTCGTATGTTTCCGATTATACCCAAGCGACGGGGCATGATTACGCGGAAAATACGGTTGAGCCGACTTGCGTGTCTTACGGGTATATCGAGCATACTTGCGCGAACTGTTCGGACAGATATGTAACCGATTATGTTGCGCCGCTCGGTCACGATTTTACGGAGGAACATAAGCAAGCAGCGGAAGGGCAGATCGGTTATACGCTTCATATCTGCGCGCGGTGCGATTACAGTTATGTTTCCGATTTCGTGACGAGCGGTGATGACGGCTATGCGGATACGCCAAATCCCGACGAACCCGAAAAACCTGATGGCGGTGACGAAACGACGGATGCGCCGGATGAAGACGGAGAGCCTGTAAATCCCGATGACGGGGGAAGCGAAGCGCCCGATCAGCCCGAAACGCCGGATGAAAGCGGTGATAAGGAACCAAGCGAAACCGATACGCCCGATGAAGACGACGAACAGGCACATACGCATTATTTCACGGCAGAAGTGACGCTCGATGAAGAAAATATGACCTTTACGGTCGATTATTTCTGCGAGTGCGGCGAGATTTCGGACGAGGTTTTGCAGGTCATTGCGCTTGACGAGAACGGAAACGAGCACGTTTTAACGGCAACGGACGGGAATATTTACGATTATTCGGCGTTTTCGGGGTATTACGAGATAGCGGTCACGGATTCGCTCGGCGAGCCGTTGTATTATTTTGAACTCCGTGCGGAAGGCTCGGAGCAGCCCGATGAACCCGATACGCCTGCCGAACCCGACGAGGGCGAAGGCGGAGGCGAAGAACTCCCCGATGAAGATCCGGACGAAGGAGAGCATGGCGAAGAAAAGCCCGCGGAAGATACAAAACCTGAAAACAATTCTTCGCTCGGCGTCATCCTCATCATTGTGCTTACCGTGCTGGCTGCCGGCGGCGTCGCCGTGTTTATCGTTATCAAGAAGAAAAACAAGAAGGACAAAAATTAAAAAGAGGTAGAAAACGGAAATGAATTTATTGGCAGCGGGAACGCTCAATGAAAATTTGGGCAATATCGTAACAAAACTGAACGAACTCATGGATTCGTTCTGGCTGTACATCGTGCTTGCACTTGCGGCAGTAGTCGTTGTGTGGGGCGCGTATGTTGGTATCCGAATTGCAGTTGCGCACAGGAACGAAGAAAAAATCAACGCACGCGGCATGGTCAAAAGCCTTATCATTGGTATCATCATTATTTTCGTGATTGCCGTCGGCGCGCCGCTTCTCATCAACGGTCTGAACGCATGGGTTGGCGCAGACGCCGGCGCGGAAGGCGCGTCCATTGCTGCGGCAATGCTGAAAGCGTGACAGAGGGGAGGAGCAAACAATGGGAAATGTTTTATTGGCGGCAAGCCTGAACGAAAACTTGCAGGAGATCATCAATAAACTCAGCGAACTTATGGACTCGTTCTGGATATACATCGTCATGGCGCTCGCCGCGGTGGTGGTGATCTGGGGCGCATACGTCGGCATCCGAATTGCCGTTGCGCACAGGAACGAGGAGAAGATCAACGCAAGGGATATGGTGAAAAACCTCATCATCGGAATAGTGATCATTTTCGTAGTGGCGATGGGTGCGCCGCTTCTCATCAACGGACTGTCCGCATGGGTCGGATAAGTTAAAATAAAACTCACGGAAGTGCAGGCGGCGGAATGTTTCTGCCGCCTCATGCTTTCGGGGGAGGGAAACAATGCTTATATTTTTGCAGGAACTTGTCTTGCAATTATTTTTATGGCTGTTGCAGCTCATCGACGGCATCATGGAAATCTTTTCCGCGATCTCCGGCGTAGCAACGGTCACATACCACGGCGAGCAGGTGAACCTCATCGAACTGCTCGTCGGCGATTCGACGGTCGGAGCGATATTTTGGTGTATCTTCATCCTTGCGGTCGGGCTTTCGTGTATCTTTGCGATAGTCGGGCTTGTCAAGAACATGGTGGCGAACAACCGCACGGTATCGGGTGTGGTGGGGAAGTTCTTTCTTTCCTTACTCGGTACAATGGCGATGCTCGTCGTTGTGGTTCTCGGAATCCTTATCGCAAATTCCGTATTGCAGCTCATTGCGAATATCTTTCAGATATCGAACACGACAAAATTATCGACGGCATTGTTCGATGCCTGCGCAGGGGATTGGATCAACGGCTATTCCAAAGCGGAGTTTGATGTATCGTCCCTGACGGTGCGCGACATTTTCGGCGATTACAATGCGGCATTGTTCGGGATATGGCCCACAAGCTGGAAATGCAACGGGATGGTCGATCCGAATAAGTTTCTGTACTTTCCGTCTCTTGTCGCGTCGATTGCGCTCGGTATTGCAATGATCGTGGCAATCGTCAATCTTGCAAAGAGAATTTTCGAGATCGTGTTTTTGTATCTCGTCATGCCCGTTTCCATGTCAACGCTTGCAGCGGACGACGGGGCGCGGTTCAAAATATGGCGGGAAACATTTATCACAAAAGTCGTGCTTGCCTACGGCGCGGTGTTCTCTGTCAATGTGTTTGTGCTGATATTGCCGTTGCTGTCGCAGATGAGTATTGACGGTATCGGCGGGTTCGGCAATTCGCTGTTCCTTATTTTTATGATCATCGGCGGTGCAATGGTCATTCCTGCGGGCATGACGTTGTTTGCAAGGCTGTTCGGTCAGGCAGATGATTGGCACGGCGGCGGTTCGTTCCTCAGAAGCGCGTACTACGGTTCGCGCTTTGCCGGGCTTGCAACGCTCGGACTTGCCGGCTGGGTGCTGAAAAAGGGCGTCGGCGCGGGTAAAGGCATTGCCAAAAAGATCCGCTCTAAAAAATCGGACAATGGCGAATCGGGCGACGGAGGAAGTGCGGACGGCGAGGACAGATATACGGAATCGCCCGCGCCGTCGGATGGAAGCGATGGAGCGGCATCGGGCGATGCTGCGTCTGCGGAAGAAAATACGGATACGGGAGGAAGTGAATGAGGATCATTCCCAAAAAAATCAAGGTTAAAAATACGGTATGGAAGTGCTATTCCATGCCGGACGTCATCGTGGCGCTTGTCATGTTTGCGATCATCTTTGCGTCGGTCACAACGGGGAATTGGGCGATTGCGGTGATACTCGGCATTGTAAGTGTGGTGATGTTCATGCCCACGCAGGACGGCATCTTCTACGCCTGTATCTTGGAGAACGTAAAATTTTTATTCTCCAAAAAGAAATATACGGCTGCCGCAAAATCGGCAAAGGAGAGTGTGGACGCACTCATTCCGCTCAAAAACATCAGGGATAACGGCCTTATTGAATACGCGGGCGGCTCGTTCGGCAGGGTCATCAAGATCGGCCAAAAGAACTTCGGTATTGAAGACGCCGTGCAGCAGAACATCGACATCAATTATTTTGCCAACGCCTTAAAACTTATCGACGGCAATCAGAGCGCGGACATCGTAAAAATCGACCGCCCCGTAAATCTGGACGCCTTCGCAGGCGAACTTTTCGGGCGGCTGAACGATGTTTCGTGAGAGTATGGATTCGGACGATGTGAAGTCTATCAAGGATGGCGTCCTGCGCGAGCGAATCGACGCTATCGACCGCCTGAACAATATCCGGAAACAGTACATATCCGATTATTATATCGTGCTGTATGGCAGGATCGAATTGGATTTGGAAAATGCGGCAGTCAACGTATCGTCGGAGATCAATAAGTGCGGCTTGAGTACCAAGTTGCTCGGCAAACGCGAAACGGCTGTGTTTCTTAAATACAGCCATTCCCGCTGTTTTGACGAGAGGGAAGCAAGCGGTCTTTCGGACGATGAACTGCTCGAATGGGTAAAACCGAAAGAAATCGCGTTTAAGGCGAACAAGTACATGATCGACGGTGTGGAAGCGTCTATCCTTGCGGTGGCGGACTATCCTTTGCGCGTTAAGAACGCTTGGGGCGCAGAGCTGTTCAATATTCCCAACACGAAAGTTGTCATGCACGTCAAGCCCGTGGAAAAGTATAAGGCGATACGCAGGATAGACAAATGCATTTCGGATATGGAAACAAAGCAGATCATGTCCGAAAAGGCGAGCGAAGCCAACAGTGCGGAAATACATAAAGAAACGATGGACGCGCTTTTGGACAGCTTGCAGGCGGAGAACGAAAGCCTGTTCGATGTCACGCTTACGGTAACGGCATATAACTACCTGAACAACGCGAACTATAAAAAGAATACAAGGCGAGCTATGCTCACGGGTAACTTTAAGGCAAGCGCGCTGTACGGATTGCAGATCGAAGCGTTCAAGTCGGCAGTCATCGCTCCGCAGAGCTGCCTGAAAAATTATGAGCGCGGTATCAACAGCTCGTCGCTTGCGGCAGCGTTTCCGTTTGTGCGTATCTTTGTCATGGACAAGGGCGGTATCATGCTCGGCGAAAACAAGACCAACCGCTACCCGTTCATCTTTGATTTATGGAAAAGGGGGAACTTGTATCAGAACTCCAACGCCATGATCATCGGTAAGTCGGGTTCGGGTAAATCGTTCTTTCTGAAAAGCCTCATCTTAAACGAATGGGCGAACAACACACGGGTGATCGTATGCGATCCCGAAGCAGAATATCTGACGCTTACGAGAAATCTGAAAGGGAACATCATCGACGTGGGCAACGCGAAGGAGGGGCGTATCAATCCGTTCCATATCTATAAGATACTCACGGAAGAGGGCACGCCCGCCGATCCCGTCGTCACGTTCAATACGCATCTGAAAATGTTGGAGAGCTTTTTCAAGATCGTGCTTGTCGGCGCGTCGCAGGACGTGATCGAACTCATCAATAACCTTGTCGTGGAAACGTATGAGCGGAAGGGCATCACGGAAACGACGGATTGCTCTGATTTCAAAGCGGAGGACTTCCCGCTGTTTTCGGATTTGCTCGAAACGCTGCAAGCAAAAGATAAGGAAAGTATGGACAGCCTTACTTTGCGCGATATGCGCACGGCGGAACTGTATCTCACTAAATTTGTAAGCGGGCGGTATTCGGATATCTGGAACGCGCCTTCCACGTTGAAAACGGACGCGAGCATCATAGACTTTAACTTTCAGAGCCTGTTTGCAAATAAGAACAATGTCGTTGCGAACGCGCAGATGCTCTTGGTGTTCCGGTTTATCGAGCAGGAAGTCATCAACGCAAGGGAGCTGAACAGATACGGAAAAAATCTGCACACAATGATCGTCTGCGACGAGGCGCATTTATTCATCGACGCGAAGTTCCCGATCGCTTTGGACTTCTTCTATCAGATGAGCAAGCGGATCCGAAAGTACAACGGCAGCTTTATTCCTGCGACGCAGAATATCGCTGACTGGAACGCCAACGAGGAATTGCGAAGCAAGACGAGTGCGATCATCAAGAACAGTCAATATCTGTTCATCTTCAAGCTCGCCGCGCCGGATATGAAAGATGTGTTGGACGTTTATAAAGCGGGCGACAGTTTCAACGAGGAGGAACAGTGCATGATCATCTCGGCTGTAACGGGGCAGGCGTTTTTTGTGGGAAGTTCGGAGCTACGGGCGTGTGTCCGTATCAAGGCGGGGGAATACGCGCGGGAATTGTTTGAAGATAAAACGAATACGGAGGAAAAATGACGGCAAGAAGAAACAAAGTGTTGCTCCTGCTGCTTGCGGCGGTATGCCTTTGCTGCCTGCTTTGCGGCATTTCCTTTTTCGGGGGAAATACGACAGCGTATGCTTACAGCAGCAGCGTAAGGTATAAGCTGGATGTTACGGCGACGGGAGCGGAAGGGATTTATCTGTATGTCAACGGTGCAAGCGGTTCCGGGACGATAACGGACGGGGCGGCGCTGAATTATGCGCCAAACCGCGTCGATGTCGTTTTGAACAAGCGTACAAAACTGGGACGTTTTTATTACACGAAGTATGTAAAGGACTTTGAGCTTTCGGGTCCGACGTCTTATTCAAAGGCGGATAAAACAAGAAATTCAAGTCGTACTTCTACCAAGACGGTTACATATACGCTCCCTTCTTTGTCGGACGGGAAGTACACACTGAAAGTGACGACGGGTTCAGACTATTCAGGTGTTGTCGGCGATGCAAGCAGTAAAATTACTTTCACATTCTATGTGGACAGAAATGCGCCGACGATCAGCGGAGCTTCGACGAGTACGACGGGGAAGTATGCTACGTCAAGTTTTACCGTTCGTGCAAGCGACTCCGTCAGCGGCGTGGAAAGCCTGTATATGAAAGCGCCGAACAGCAGCTATTATTCGTCGGTGGGGTCATCATCCAAAACGATTTCGTCGGGAAGCGCCAATGGACTGTATTCTTTCTACGCCTATGATAAGGCGCAGAACAAGTCAAAGACCTATTATGTGTACTTCGATTCGACAAAACCCGTCGGGACATTAAAGACGAGTATCGGTGCGGTATCATCTGGGTCATATACAAATCAGTCGTTTTCCTATACTGCTTCGGACAGCGGAAGCGGTATCAAGACATTGCAATACAAGACGCTGGGTTCGAGCACATGGAAAACATATACGTCGGGAACAACGATCTCGTCAACTTCGACCAACGGCTGGTATTATTTCCGCGCACAGGACAAGAGCGGATTATATTCGGACGAGAGTAAGATTTGTCTTGATACAGGCAAGCCCACGGGAACATTATACGGCGGAACAAAGGCTGTGGCGAGCGGCAGCACGGTGACGAGTCAATATGTGAAATTTACAGCCACAGACGGTTTGTCCGGTATATCAAAAGTGTATGTGAAAAAGCCGGGTGCGGTGGGATATGCCGTTATATCAAACAGCAGTCAATTCACGGCGAACGGGACGTATTCTTTTTACTGCACGGACGTGGCGGGCAACCGTTCCGCTGACTATACGATCACGCTTGATAATACTGCTCCCGAACTTATTTGCGAAGGTGCGGAATTCGGCTCGATTGCCGAACAGAGTTTCACCGTTACGGCGAGAGATGCCGGAGGAAAGGCAACGCTGTACTATCGCTATGAATACGGCGAATGGCAGACGAGCGGCGACAGTCGCACGATTTCGGATAAACAGCAGGACGGACGATATTATTTTTACGCCGTGGACGAGCAAAATAATAAATCTGCGGAATTGTGGGTGCTGTTCAATGCCGCCGAACTCGCGGGAAGATTTGTGCAATCGGACGTCGATAACAGCGTTTACTTTACATGGGACAGCGATTATTGGACAGCAACGCTGGACGGAGAAGCATATCACAAGGGGACATGGATCCGCGACGAGGGCGACCATACGATTGTATTGTCCAACGGCGTGGGTAAGATCGCAACGTATAACTTCACAATCGACCACCATTACGTTGTAAGCAAGACCGTAGCACCGTCGTGTACGGAACAAGGTTATACAATCTATGTATGCAGTAGTTGCGGCGCGACGAAACGGGAGGATTTCGTCGCCGGGACGGGACATAAGTACGAGGTGAGCGAGGTCATCCGCCCGACGTGTACCGAACAAGGCTATACGATATATAAGTGCAGTGCGTGCGGCGCGACGAAGCGGGATGATTACACGCAGGCGAGCGGACATAACTATGTCAAAACGGAAGAACCGCCCACTTGTACGGAGAGCGGCAAGACGGTCTATACTTGTTCCGCGTGCGGATTTGAATATATGGAAGAAGGGGATTTGCCGTCGGGACACGTTTATGTCAGTGAAATCGTAAAAAACGCAACGTGCACACAGGACGGCGAACGGCACCACAGATGTGAAAAATGCGGCGAAGAGTATTCGAGCGTCATTCCCAAAACCGGGCATAACTATATGATCACGGACGAAGAACGGGAGGACGGAAGCACAAAGCGCACCTATACTTGTACGATCTGCGGAAATACCTATGTTCAGGATTTGGGCAATCAGACCGAAAAGGTAACAAACTACGTCGAATATCTGTTCGCGCAGTACAGCCCTTATATGATATGGGTGTTTCTTGCCACGGCTGGCGTGTGGAGTATCGTTATGGGCGTGATGTTTGCGATAGCTCATAAAAATGAGGACAAGGAAAAGGCAAAGAAGATGATCGTGAATTACGTTATCGGACTTATCGTCATTTTCTGTATCCTCGTAGCTGCGCCATACCTTGTAAGAGGAATTGCCGCGCTTGTGACATAAATTTTCGCAGAACTTTCCGAAAATTGCGGAAATCCCCTTGACAATATCGTGATAGCACGATATAATATAGACGAATAAGACGCAAGGAGGGTACAGGTTATGGCAACGAAGCAGGTTTACGGGAAGTACGGAACGCTTGCAAAGATGTATCTCGAAGAACACGAGCCGGCAAGGGCTTGGGCGCTCGGTCAAAATTTGCCCGAATATCTGCACGACATCGACCGACAGGCGGACGAATTGTTTGATACGATGTATGAAAAGCTGTCCAAGTCGGATGAGTTCAAGAGGACGGGGGATTATCTCACCGATGTGCGCAGACAAAACGAATTGCGGCAGAGGATAGAGGAAGAGATCCTGTCCGAACTTGTGTATGTGTGAGGAGGTATAACGATGAGCAAGGTTTTACGCGGTATGGGAACGGTTTTGAAGTGGGGTTTTGTGGCTGTGCTGTTTATCGGAAATATTATCGCCGATCTTATAGGCATCCTCGTCTGTGCGATCACGTCGGAGGGATAATATGTCGAAGAAAGCAGATACGCCGCAGCGGAAAGCGCGGAGAAACTATGAAGTACGCAATAAGGACGCAAGGGAGCAGGCGACAATGCAATTCAATACGCGCCTGCCGCGCGAGGAATGCGATGAGATTTGCGCTTTCCTCAAGAAACACGGAATCAGCAAAGTCGATCTCATTCGGGAAGGGTACAGAGCAATGAAAACATACTATTGTCCGAAGGACAGCAAAGAGATAAAAGAATAACAGCGCGGAGCGCAAGGACTACGGCCCTTGCGCTCCTGCTTTTATAGAGAATACTATGCCAAACGGCATAAGAAAGAAGGCTCATCGGGAAGATGAAGCGATTCGGTCTTATGCCGCCGCGCTTCGTCTTTTCCGTAATGTGCGGAGGAAGAATGATAAGCGCGGAAGAACAGATGCAAAACGAATTAAAGTATATGTTGGCTTTGTCTTTGATACGCAAACTTTATGAGGACGGAAAACTCAGTAAAATGATTTGCCAAAGACTGAACAGGAAAAATGCAGAAACTCTGGGATGTGCAGAGATTCCGCTTGTATAAAGGAGAATGACAGATGACTGTACAAGGCAAAGAAGTAAAAATCATAAAACCGAAAACGGGGGACAAGGAGGAACTTTTACGCGTCGGAGCATACTGTCGCGTGAGCACGGATTCGGATGACCAACTAAACTCGTTCTTTGCGCAAGTGCAGCATTACAACGATTACATCAGAGAAAATGACTCCATGCGCCTTGTTGAAATTTATGCCGACGAGGGTATCACGGGAACGTCCATAGACAAGCGTGATGAATTCAAGCGTATGATGCGGGACGCGAGAAATAAGAAACTCGACCGAATTCTCGTGAAGAGTGTAACAAGGTTCGCCAGAAACGCACTTGAATGTATAGAAGCCGTGCGCGAACTGAAATCATGCGGCGTTTCAGTTTATTTTGAAAACGATAATATCGACACGGCGCGCATGAACTCGGAAATGATCCTGTACATCAAAAGCGCGTTTGCGCAGGGCGAGGCAATGAGCGCATCAAAGCGTATGCAGACTTCCGTCCGAATGAAAATGGCTGACGGGACATATGTAACATCCAGCGCGCCGTTCGGATACAGGCTTGTCGATAACGTGCTTGTGATCGAACCGAATGAAGCGGAAATCGTGCGCGATATTTATCGTTTATATTTGTCGGGCAGGGGCATTACGGTCATCCTAAAATACTTGCAGTCTGAACGCGCGCCGGGGTTGAACTGGTCGGAAAACGGGATCAATTATATTCTTCGGAACGAACGATATATCGGCGACAGCTTATGGCAGAAAAGTTTTGTGCCGAACATTTTACCGTTACGACAGCAAAGAAACAAGGGCGAACTTCCCAAATATTATTGTGAGAATACCCATGAAGCAATAATATCCAAAGAGGAGTTTGAGTCTGTGCGTGCTTTGATGAAATCACGCTCGAATTACCATAAGCCGCCGAACAAACATAGGGAATTTTTATCCGGGAAAATATGTTGCCGACAATGCGGGTGGAAGTATAAACGCAGATATAAAGCAGGGGAATTACGTTGGACGTGTTCACGCAAGGGAAAGGACATCAAAGATTGCCACGCACCGCAACTGTCCGATAACGAAATTCGTGAAGCGTTTGTCAGGCTGTTTAATATCATAAAGCAGAACGAAAGAACTTTGATTGTGGAAACGATCACCCAATTGCAGACGTTGAAAACCAAGATAAACAGCGGAAACAATGCAATTCTGGAAATCGACGAAGAATTGATGTCGCTTTCTCAAAAGAATGCCACTTACGGAGAACTGTTTATGCAGGGCGTTATAGACCATACGCTTTTTGTGCAGCAAACAGACGTGCTCAATCAAAAGATATATGAGCTGCGCACACGCCGAAGTAAGTTGATAAGCGAAGATGATGACGAAAAGTGCATTGAGCGTATGAGGGAACTCAGAAAAGTAATCTCTTCATCTGGCTATCTTGTTTCGATGGATGAACGCCTGTTCGATTCCATAATCGAAACCGTTTACGTTGAACAGGACGGCACGTTGACGTTTCGGTTAAAGTGTGAATTGGAGTTTTCGATAAAAAGACGGTGACAATATGAAACTGAGAATGATACCGTATGGATACAAAGTAAATAACGGCAAAGTAGAGCCTGATGAAACGGAAAGGAAGATCGTTCAACGGATATTCCATAATTATATAATAGGAAAGGGATTGAAAACAATTGCCGATATGTTGACTTCGGAGGAAGTGCCGATTTTCGAGGGGGAAACAGTATGGAGCAAAAACCGAATTAAACGCATCCTCGTCGATGAGCGGTACATAGGTTCAAACGGGTATCCTTCCATAGTGGATGATAATTTATTTTCCCGCGCTCAAAATATAGGAAAGCAAAAGGGATTTTCAGTCGAACCGTGTTCTCCGCTGACCGAGTTTTTGAAACAGCACGTTATCTGCGGACAATGCGGTGAACATTATCGTCGGCTGCGGCAAGATCATGTGTATGGGCATTGGGATTGTCTTGGCGGCTGTATCAGCGAGAAAGGGGTTACGGATAATAGAATGTTCAAGCAGATAGAACAAATATTAAACTGTGTGTATCAAAATAGGGGATTGCTGCTTGATAAGCAGGAGTCCGCCGCTTTTGAAAGAACGCCTGAGATCATACGATACACAAATGAGATCGGAAGAATGATGGATGCGCCGCAGCCAAGTTTCGCGGCGACAAAAAGCGTGATTTTTGAATGTACCGCTATAAAATTCAAAAATTGTAAGGAGAACAGATTCCCGATTTATACGGAGCGCGTTGTAAAAGCGTTTTTCGAGGAGCAAAACCTGAATTCCCTAACTGCCGACAGCGAAATGTTTGTCGGTTTGTACAGCGTCATGGCACAGGCGGAAAGCGAAAATATCAGCGCGAATGTGCGGTGGGGATTGCAACAACGTATGCGAGCCGGGACGTTCGCCTTTCGATATAATATATTAGGTTATAGGAAAGGTGAAGACGGAGAGCCTGAAATCGTTCCCGAAGAAGCCGAAATCGTCTTAAAAATTTATAACTTGTATTTGAGCGGTTACAGCGTCAAACAGATCAAGGAGTATTTGGAGCAGAACAATATACCGACAAAGAAAGGAAAGTCTCAATGGGGATTTAACGTCATCTCCAAAAAATTGAATTAATTAGTTCTTGCAGAAGGATAAACTCTACGTCTTCAATTTCTCGTAAAATTGGTGGACTTCTACTCTGGCAACAGGTTATAGAACAATTTTTAAAGGAAATCAACAAAATAAGCATAACTTATGTAAAAGCTGAAATTTGGCCAACAAAAGTAGACTTAAAATTAGATTATGATAGAAAGACATTTGGACAAGTAATAGATATGTATAAAAATTATTCAGTAGATTATGAAGATAGACCACAAATTATCGGACACCTAAAAACAATAAATGATAATCGCAGAATGGTTACACATAAAATGTTTGAAGTTGAAAATCTTGATGATTTAGAAGATTTATTTGAGTCAAGTTTTAATATCCACGAAGAATTACTTCAATTATTGTTAGACCATTATATTTTAATTGCACATAATTTAGAAGAATTAAAAGAGAGAGTTGATTGGGATAGTTTACTTGCGGAACTGAAAAATAAAAAATAATTATTTATAATAAAGTTGCAACTGATTATTATA
>ENA-UONX01000361-UONX01000361.1-human-gut-metagenome-genome-assembly--contig:-P74old-NODE-361-length-66546-cov-46.525349_pt1 | contig 66546 bp, 48 predicted proteins | sample MGYA00242466_ERZ724013 | MGnify/ENA metagenome assembly ERZ724013 | reverse complement strand
AGGCCATCGACAAGTGGGGCTGGTACAACCGCAACGCCGCCATCAACCCCTACCTCTCCGAGGGCAAGAAGACTGTCTCGCTCGAGATCGCCGAGCAGCTCGGTTGGAAGATGCCCGACTACCTCGCCATCTCCGTCGGCGACGGCTGCACCATCGCGGGCGTGTGGAAGGGTCTCAAGGACCTCTACGCCATCGGCTTTATCGACAAGCTGCCGCGCCTGATCTCCGCGCAGGCGGAGGGCTGCCACCCCATCAACCGCGCCATCGCGGAGAATAAGCCCTGGGAGCCGATGGAGGAGAACACCCTCGCCGACTCCATCGCCGTCGGCGTGCCGCGCAACGCGGACAAGGCGCTCATGGCGATTCGCGAGTCCAACGGCATCGTGGTCAACGTGACCGACGAGGAGATCATGGCGGCGCAGAAGCTGCTCGGCACCACCTGCGGCGTGTTCGGCGAGCCGGCGGGCGTGACCGGCACGGCGGGCGTGAAGAAGCTCTGCGAGCAGGGCGTGCTCGGCGCGAACGACACGGTCGTCTCCGTCGTCACCGGCAACGGCCTCAAGGACGTTGCCAACGCCATCAAGTTCTGCGGCGAGCCGATGAGCCTGCCGAACGACCTTGACCTGCTGGTCGCGGAGTTTGCCAAGCGCGGCATTAAGACCAAATGAGAGAAAAAATAGCGCCGCGCGAGTTTTGGAACCGCCGTTCGCAGCATTATGACGGGCAATCGGGAGCGGCGTATGCGGACGCCTACCGCAAAACGGCGGAGTGCATCCGCCCCTATCTCACGCCGAACGACCGTGTGCTGGATTTCGCCTGCGGCACGGGACTTGTCACGCTGCCGGTCGCGCAGATGGCCGCCGAGGTGTGCGCCATTGACATTTCGGACGAGATGGTGCGGCATCTGAAGGAAAAAATAGCAGAGCAGGGGGTCGGCAATGTCAGCGTTTCGTGCATGGATCTCTTTGACGATAGCCTGCGGCCCGACAGCTTTGACGCGGTGGTGGCCTGCAATGTGCTGCTCTACCTCGAAAACCGCGCGGAGGTGCTCGCGCGCATCCGTGAGCTGCTGCGGCCGGAGGGAATGTTCCTTTCGGCGACGGACTGCCTGGGCGAGCGGCTCACACGCGAGGGCGTTCGCAAGTGGTGGCGCAGCCACACGGGGAAAATGCCCTATGTGTCGTTTGACCGTATGCACACGCTGGAGGCGTCCATCGCCGCGGCTGGCTTTGAGGTGCTGGAGACCGAAAACCTGTTTCCCGCGCCGCCGAACCTCTTTGTCGCAGCAAGAAAAAAGTGAACGAACACAGGAGCGCGGACCGTTGGCCCGCGCTCCTCTTGCGCTCAGACGAAGTATTTGTTGACGATGGGGACCCGGCTCAGCAGCGCGGAGATCGCCGTGGAGACCGCGAACACAAAGACCGCGAGCAGCGGCACGGAGAAAAAGGCGTTGCAGAAGAAGGTGTCGATGCCGAAATGTTGTAGTAGCTCAATGACCATCGGATGAACAAGGTAGACACCGAAGCTGTACTTGGACAGCTTGCGGAGAATGGCGTATGCCCGTTCTCCTATGTGCGGAAAATTCAGGTGCTGCTTGGCAAAGACGAAGATGGGAACACTGGTGAACAGGACATTGATTGAATTATAGTTATAAAAAATTCCACTGGGCGCACCCTGCGCCTTGGCGTGAATGACCGGTGCGAATATAGAGAAAAGAAGCCCCGCGACACCGATGCAGTAGAGTATGATCTCCTCCCTGCGGCTGAACTCCCTCCGGCTGAGATAGTATCCGCCGACAAAATAAACGGTAAGGCCGAGCGGAAAATAGCAGTAAGTGTACATGATTACCGTGGTGATGACCGTGCTTACCCGAGGCGAGACAAAAGAGCAGAACAGGGCAAGCTGAGGCAGAAGAAAGGTGAAGACAAGCGCCAACAGGAGGAAGTACCGCGTGAGCGTTTCGTTTTGAACAATAGGACGCAGCAGCGGGATGAGCAGATACAATCCCACGATCATGTAGAGGAACCACAGGTGATAATGTCCTGTGATGAATTGCGAAAAGACATCAAAGAGCGGGCTGCGGCGAAAAATGAGGCTGATGAGTGCGTAGCAGCCCGACCAGAAAACGAATACGCCGGCCATGCGCAACACATTCTTTTTCAGTATGGTGCGGATCGTGGTATCGCGGCCTAAAAACAGCGCGCCGCTGATCATGACGAAAATGGGAACCGACCACTTGCCTGTAGTGCAGTACAGATTAAAGGCGAACCATGCGCGTGAGCTGACATCGACATCAAGCCAATGCTGCGCTGAAATGTGAACGGCGACAACAGCGAAGATCGCCACAACGCGAAGAATATCAAAATAGATCACGCGCTTGGAGACGGAATGTTCTACTGCCATATTCAGACCTCACTTTCTTCGGCTTCCGGGGCAGGAGTGTCCTGCGTTTCCTGCGCGGCAGCCGCTTCCGCCGCGGCACGGGCGGCTTCTTCCCGAGCGGCTTCCTCTGCCCGCGCGGCGGCCTCAGCCTCGGCGCGCTCGCGCTCGGCGGCGGCGCCCTCGGCGCGGGCGCGGGAGACCTCCTCTTCCTTCTGCTTCTCCGCCTGCTTCATGGCCTTGTCGAGCCTGCGCCGGCTGGAGCGCTTTTCCACGCCGTGCACGACGCGCAGCACGAGGAAGAGCAGCACGAGACCCACGCCGAACCAGCTCCAGAAGCCGAGGGTGATGAGCGTTTTGAGCGTCCACAGCTCGGCCTGGATGCCGAGGAAGCAGCACACCACCGACGCGGCGAGTGCCGCGCCGAAGAGAATGACCCACAGCACCGACTTGACCGCGGAGGTCTTGCGCACGCGCAGGTGCGCGATCAGAAACAGCACCGCGAGCAGGAACAGCGCGGGATACTGCGAAAACAGAATGGTACGAAGGTTCATGGAAGCGTTCCTCTTTTCTTCTCTTGTTTTGCTCAGAGGGTGCAGAGACCGCGGCGGAGATATTGACCCTCGGGGCCGCCGACGATCCTGCCGTCCTCGACCATCAGGCTGCCGCGCAGGTAGACCTTAGCGATGCCGCCCTCGGTGCGCAGACCCTCAAAGGGCGTGTAGCCGGCCTTTGTGACCATGTCGCGCGCGGAGAGGATGTGGCTGGCCTTGGGATCGTAGACCACGATGTCCGCGTCGGAGCCCGCGGCGATGACGCCCTTGCGGGGATAGAGCCCGTAGAGCTTCGCGGGATTTTCGCACAGGGCACGGCACATTCCGGCGACGGTCATTCTGCCCGCGGCGACGCCGCGGGTGTAGACGACCTCGCCGCGCGTCTCCACGCCGGGCAGACCGCCGGGGATCTTCGTGAAGTCCTCGCGGCCCATGTCCTTCTGCGCGAGGGTGAACGAGCAGTGGTCGGTGGAGATGGTCTGGATCTCGCCGCGGCGCAGACCGCGCCAGAGCGCGCGCTGATTTTCCTCGGCGCGGATGGGCGGCGCGCAGACATAGCGCGCGGCCATGGACCAGTTGGCGTCGTAGTACACGCCGTCGTCGAGGGCAAGGTACTGCGGGCAGGTCTCGACATAGACCCTCTGCCCGCGGGCGCGGGCAAAGGCGACCTCGTCGAGCGCCTCGCGGTTGGTCAGGTGGACGATGATCACCGGCGCGTCCGCCGCCTCGGCGATGCGCAGCAGCCGCGCGACCGCCTCGGCCTCGAGATAGTCGGGCCTCGCCTCGGGGTGGGCGGAAACGTCCGCCGCGCGTCCGGCGGCCTTGAGCTCGGCGATGCGCGCGTCGATCACACCGGCGTTCTCGCAGTGGACGCCCGCGATGCCGCCGCGCTTTTTCAGCGCCTTGAGCGCGGCATATACCGCGCCGTCGCCGATCATCATGGCGGGGTAGGTGAGGTACATCTTAAAGGACGTGATGCCAGCGGCGAACATGTCGTCCAGCTCGCCCTCGATGCCCTCGTTCCAGTCGTCGATGGTCATGTGGAAGCCGTAGTCGCACGAGCATTTGCCGTCGGCCTTTTTGTGCCAGAGATCAAGACCGTAGGCAAGCGTCTCGCCCTTGTTGGGGCAGGCGAAGTCGATGATGGTGGTCGTGCCGCCGCGGATGGCGCTGCGGGTGCCGGACGCGAAATCGTCGGCGGTGGTCGTGTTGCACACGTCGAGATCGAAGTGCGTGTGCGCGTCGATGAAGCCGGGGAAGAGGTAGCAGCCGGAAACGTCCGTCACCTCGGCGCTTTTTGCCTCGGCGGGGGAGATGTGGCCGACCTGCGCGATCTTCTCGCCGTCGAGCAGGACGTCCGCGCGGCGGGAGCCGCGGGGCGTGACGACAAAGCCGCCCCTGAGCAGTTTTTTCATATCCATTCAGCTCCTTTGTCTGAAAAATATTCATACACCTTTACCATAGCACGTTTTTGCCGCGATTTCCACAGAAAAAGAGAAATCGGCAAAAGCGACAAGAAAGCGCGGCGAAAATCTGTGATTATGGCGAGAGAATGCGGCTTGTGAAAAAGCGGAAAAGAAGATACAATAAACATATCCTGCCGAAGCTGTGCGCCCGATACGGACAAGCGCTCCGGCAAAAATTTTCAGGAGGAAAAAAGCTATGCGCAAGTTTTTGTCCCTGCTGCTGACGATGGCGATGGTTTTCTCTCTGGCTGTGACGGTCAATGCCGCCGCCCCCAAGGAAGACATCACCATTCTGCACACCAACGACGTCCACTGCGGCTATGAGGCCTATGCCAAGGTCGCAACGCTGCACAAGAGCGCGGATCTGCTCGTGGATGCGGGCGACCACGTTCAGGGCGATGTCATCGGTACGCTCTCCAAGGGCGAGTACATCGTTGACATCATGAACTACCTCAAGTACGATGCGGCCGTTCCCGGCAACCATGAGTTCGATTACGGCATGGATCAGTTCCTGCACATTGCCAAGGATCTGGCCAAGTACCCGTATCTCTCCGCCAACTTCACCGGCAAGGACGGCAAGCCCTACTTCGACGCTTATAAGATCTTCGAGGTCAAGGGCGTGAAGGTCGCGTTCGTCGGCGTCTGCACGCCGGAGACCTTTACCAAGTCCACCCCGACCTACTTCCAGGATGCCAACGGCAACTACATCTATGGCTTCTGCGAGGGCAACAACGGCGCTGACCTCTACAATGCGGTGCAGAAGGCCATCGATGCGGCCAAGGCCGCGGGCGCCGATTATGTCATCGGCCTCGGCCATCTCGGCATCGACGAGCAGTCCTCTCCTTGGATGAGCAAGGAAGTCATTGCCAACACCACCGGCTTTGACGCCTTCATCGACGGCCACTCCCACTCCACCTTCTCCGAAACGATCAAGGATAAGTCCGGCAAGGAGGTTGTCTTTGAGCAGACCGGCACCAAGCTCGCCAACGTCGGCAAGATCATCATTAAGGCCGACGGTACCATCACCCACGAGAACATTGATCTGAACACGGTCGAGCCCGACGCCGAGGCGGCGGCCTATATCCAGACCATCACCGATAAGTTCGACGCCCTGCAGAAGCAGGTCGTTGCCAAGACCAGCGTGGAGCTGACCATCAACGGCGCGGACGGCAAGCGTGCGGTCCGCAATGCCGAGACCAACCTCGGCGACCTGTGCGCGGACGCCTACCGCATCCTGCTGGGTGCTGACATCGCCTTCGTCAACGGCGGCGGCGTGCGCGACAACATCAAGGTCGGCGACATCACCTACGGCGATATCATCAAGGTCCATCCCTTCGGCAACGAGGCCTGCCTCGTTGAGGTCACCGGTCAGCAGATCAAGGACGCTCTGGAGCTCGGCTCCGCGGCCTATCCCGGCGAGAGCGGCGGCTTCCTGCAGGTCTCCGGCCTGACCTACACCATCAACGCGGACATTCCCAGCTCCGTGGTGAAGAACGATAAGTCCGAGTTCGTCAAGGTCGACGGCGCGTACCGTGTTTCCGACATCATGGTCGGCGGTCAGCCCCTCGACGTCAACAAGACCTACACCCTCGCCTCCCATAACTACATGCTCAAGGATGCCGGCGACGGCTACACCATGTTCGGCACCAAGAACGTCAAGCTCCTCAAGGACGGCGTGATGATCGACAACCAGGTCCTTATCAACTACATCGTCAATAATCTCGGCGGTGTGGTCGGCGAGCAGTATGCCGCCCCGCAGGGCCGCATCACCATCAAGACTGCTGCTTCCGATGTCCCGACGAACGAAAGCGAAAAGGTCATCGCCGGCCGCGATACCACCGTGACCGAGGGCGATACCTACACCGTCGTCGCGGGCGACTGCCTGTGGAACATCGCCTACAAGCTCTACGGCACTGGCACGCTCTACACCAAGCTGGCCGAGGCCAACAAGCTCGCCGATCCGTATATCATCTACATCGGCCAGATCCTGACCGTTCCCGCCAAGTAAAAAACTGCACAATTAGGAAAGCCGCCCGTTTGGGCGGCTTTCTTCTGCGCTTTTTTGCTTTTTACAAGTCCTATGTTACCACATTTCCGGCAAATTTTCAAGTCTTGTCTTTTCCTCGTCGGGGGTGTAGATAACATGGCGAGGTGAAAAAGAGATGAATGAATTGATGTTATTTGGCGCGCTGTCCGCGCGGCGGACCGAGGCGGCGCTGCTGCGCGGGAACGCTGTGACGGAACGCTTCGGCCTGACGCTCACGCCGGAGCAATGCGGACGATTGCTGGCGCGCCGCACCGAAGCCCTGCGGGAGACGGAACGCATCGAGCCGGGCGAGGGCATCCTGCCGAAGCTGGCGGTCGCGCTGTGCGACTCGCCCTGCGTCGGGCCGGAGAACTGGGAGGAGGCGCTCGGCGGGTTGACGGAGCTGTTCTACCACTTCAAAGGCACGTGCGGCGAGCGGCTCGGCGACGACGAGATGCTCGCCGCGCTGGTGCGGCTATACAACGGCTGGGCGGGCGGCTGCGCGGACCGCATCGCCGATCTCGACGGCCGCGCGATGCTGCGCTTTTCGCGCACGGGAAGGGTGGGGGACGATGACGAATGAGCTGACGCGCCCCTTGACGGGCGCCGAAGAGAGGCTGTGGCAGGAAAAGCTTGCCGCGCTGCTCGTGCGGCAGATCGCGCTCTACACCGCGAATGAAAGCAGCTCCGTGCCGGCTGCCGCCGCGCGGGAGCTGCTGCGCGGCGTGCTGTTTTTCCTTGCTGTGCCGGAGGAGGCGGACGGCGGAGGCGAAGCGGATCGCGCGGCGCGTATCCGTACACTTCTCTCGTGCGACCTTGCGGACGAGCTGGCGCGCGGGCAACGCCGTGCGCAGCGGGATGCCGCGCTGACGATCGCGCTCTGGCGAAAGGTCGTTGAGACGCTGCCGCCGCTGGAGAACCGCTCGCTCCGCGATACGCTGCGGAGCATCGGCAGGGGCTTCCGCTGCTATGACACGCGCTTTTTCCCGCAGCGGTTTGATTGTGACATTGACTATCAGCTTTCCCAAAGCGTGTCGGAGAGCCTGCTGGGGATAAATTATGTCAACCAATATCTGGCCCGTCTGGCGGCGGAAAATAGTCTGCTCACGCGATTGCCGCAGGGCGAGGTCCGCGCGGTGCTGGAGCGCTCCTGCCCGGATTGGCGCGGGCTGCTGGTGAATCTCTACGCACCGGCCGCGGCGAACGTGCTCGCCCGCACGCTCCTCGGCGGGGAGGGGCTGACGCTCTCAGATGGCGAGATCGGCGCGCTCCGCGAGCGCTGGGAGCACGTGCGGCCCGAGCGGATCGAGAACGACCTGCTCACGGCGGCGGATGCGCTCGCGGAGCGGCTCGCCCTCCCACGCGGCGCTGGAAAATATCTGAGCAGCTGCGCCCGCGAGGTCGCCGTCCGCGCCGAAAGCCTGCGCGACTGCGGCGGCCTGCGGGGACTGTTCGTATGAAAGAAAAGGGGAGCGGCTGCTGAAAAGCAGCCGCTCCTGCATTTTGTAAGAAAGTCTGCGCTTACGCGAACAGATAGCTGTACTTGTCGCGGATGGTGAAGATCAGCGCCTCGATGTCCACCGGCAGATCGTTGTCGGAGGTGGTGAGATCGTAGTCGCGCTCCTCCGCCATGCGGACGCGGACGTGGTCGGCGTCGAGGAAGAGGACGCCGGGGTTCTTGCTCTCCGCCATATCCTCCGCCGTCTGGAAGAGGGTGAACTTGTCGTGGCAGGGCTCGCTGGCATAGGGGCAGAACTGCGTGCAGTTGCCGCACTCGTTGCACATCTTGTCGACGTGGATGATCTGGTGGCTCTCGTCGGGCATGACGACGGCGACGTTCGCGCGGTTCGGGCAGGAGTCCACACAGTTCTCGCAGACGGTGGAGCACTGCAGGCAGCGCTCGCCCTCGCACTTGCCGGACATCTTGAGGATGCCGTGCTTGGCGATGGCGTCGGACTCGGTGATGAAGGCCTGCGCGGGGATCTCATACTCGTAGGGCGCGCCGACCACGGCTTCGGCGAAGCGTGCGGCGTCGGCAATGCCCTCGACCACGGTCGCGGGGCCGCGGTGCGCGTCACCCGCGCAGTACACGCCCTCGACATTGGTCTCAAACGCGGGGCCCTTGCGCTCCATCTCGATGCCGTTTGCGGCCATGAGGTCGGAATCGACCTGCTCGCCGACGGCGGAGAGCACGAGGTCGCAGGGGATGGAGAACTGCTCGCCGGACTTCACGGGGCTGCGGCGGCCGGAAGTGTCCGGCTCACCGAGCACCATCTTGTCGCACAGCAGCATACCCTTGGCCTGCTTGACGGGAGCGGCCAGCTCGATGAACTCCACGCCCTCGTCGATGGCGAGCTGCAGCTCGTGCTCGTCGGCGGGCATGAACTTCTTGGTGCGGCGGTAGAGAATGGTGGCGTGCGCGCCCATGCGCTTGGCGACGCGGGCGGCGTCCATGGCGGTGTTGCCCGCGCCGACGACCACGATGTTGCCGGAGAGGTTGGGCTTGACCTGCTTCTTTTCCTTCTTCATCCACTCGATGACGCCCTGCACGTTGCCCTCGATGTCGAGTTTGCCGGCCTTCCACGCGCCGGTGGCGAGAAGAATATGGGTGTAGCCCATTTCCTTCAGCTCCGCGACGGAGGGGGCGCTCTTGCCGCACTTGACCTCAACGCCATAGCGCAGCATCAGGGCGATGTCCTTGTCGATGGCCTCGTCGGAAATGCGGAAGGCGGGAATGACGTAGCGCGGCACGCCGCCGAGCTTGCGCTCACGCTCGAAGATGGTGGTCTCGATACCGGCGCGGCCGCAGAAGTACGCCGCGGCGATACCGGTCGGGCCGCCGCCGATGATGGCGACGCGCTTGCCCTCGACGCGCTCGGGCAGCTTGATGGACGCCATCAGGGCATTGTAGCCCTTCTGCGCGGCGAGGAGCTTGGTGTCGCGGATATGGACGCTCTCCTCATAGAAATTGCGGGAGCACTTGCCCTGGCAGCGGTGCGCACAGATGGTGCCGGTGATGAAGGGCAGGGCGTTCTTTTCGGTGATGAGCTTGAGCGCAGGGCCGTAAAGACCCTTGCGGCACAGCTCGAGGTACTCGGGAATGTCCTGCTCGATGGGGCAGCCGCCCTTGCAGGGGGCGATGAAGCAGTCGAGCCAGGGCACCTGCTCGGTGGACTTGCGGCTGGGCAGGGGCTTGATGGGCTTGAGGTGATGGTAATTCGTGCGGGCGGAGGCGGCGAGGTCGGAGATGGCGGCGGAGTCGGTGCCGGCGAAGGCGCGGTACTCCATCGGCTCGACCTTCTCGACCATCTGGAGCAGGCGGTTGTAGCCGCCCGGCTTGAGAATGGTGGTGGCGACGGTGATGGGCCAGATGCCCGCGGCAAAGAGCTTATCGCAGTTGAAGTATTCCGCGCCGCCGGCGAAGGAGATACGCATCTTGCCGCCGAACGCGCGGGAGATGCGATTGCACATCTCAATGGTCAGCGGGAAGAGGCTGCGGCCGGACATATACATCTCGTCGTTCGGCAGCTCGCCGCGCGTGGTGTCCACGGGGAAGGTGTTGGAGAGCTTGAGACCGAACTCCAGACCCTCCTTGTCCGCGAGCTTCTGCAGACGCTCGAACATGGGCACCGCGTCCTCCCACTGGAGATCCTCGTTGAAGTGATGCTCGTCGAACACGATGTAGTCATAGCCCATGGAGTCGAGAATGCTGCGGGCGGTCTTGTAGCCGAGGATGGTGGGGTTGCACTTGACGAAGGTGTGCAGGTGCTTCTTTGTGAGCAGATAGCTTGCGATGCGCTCGATCTCCTGCGGCGGGCAGCCGTGGAGCGTGGAGACGGTGACGGAGCGCGAAACGCGCGGGGAGATGTGCGCGATGAAATCGCGCTCGGCGGGGAACAGCTCGGCGAGGACCTTCTTGCATTCCTTGAACTGCGCGGTCCTGCTCGCGTCCATCATGTTGTCGATGTAGCTGTTGACCTTGCGGCCCTTGATGCCCTCGAGGTCGTAGCCGACGGACATATTGAACACGAACCCGTCGGGATCGCCGAGACCGTAGACCTTGCTGATGACCTTGAGCGCGCACCACGCCTTGATGTACTCGTCCTGCGCCTGCGCCACGGTCAGCTCGGTGGACCACTCCTGATTGTAGCCCTCGTCGGCGGCGAGGATGCAGGGGCGGGGAACGCAGGCGGCGAGGTCCGCGCCGTCCATCTTCTGTACGGTCTTGACCTCGAAGAAGCGCGCGCCCGCGAAGTAGGCGGCGATGATGTTCTGCGCGAGCTGGCTGTTGGGGCCGGCGGCGGGGCCGAATGGGGTCTCGATGCGCTCGCCGAAGATGGGCAGGCTCTTGCCCGTGGCCTCATATTTCTTGTGGACGCCGAAGATGTCGCCGCTCTGGGCGTACTCGGTCACGACCCAGTTCATCAGGGACGCGAACGGAATGGGATACATTTTCTCAGACATCGTTGTTCCTCCTATGTAATGTTTCCTTAATACTCGCAGTGATTGAGGCTGCCCCAGAGCTTCTTCGCGGCCTCCAGGATGTGGGCGTTCTCGGCCTCCTCGTCGATGCCGACGAGCTGACGGTCGAGCATGAGCGTCTTGCCGGCGGCGATGGTGGTCTGGCACTGGCGGCCCGTCATGCCGAAGATCATGTGGCCGTCGATGTTCGCGTCGGAGAACGGCGTGAACGGCTTATAATCCATCACGATGATGTCCGCCGCCGCGCCCGCCTTGAGCACGCCGAGCTGGTCGGGGAAGTACTTCGCGCCGATCTTCGCGTTGTTCTTGAAGAGCATATCGGTGACCTCGCACCAGCCGACGTTCGGCAGGCAGTTCTGGCTGCGCTGGGAGCAGAGGGCGACCTTAAGGGATTCGAGCATATCGTTGGTGTAGGCGTCGGTACCCATGCCGAGGAGGATGCCGCGCTTGTAGAGCTGGAGGACGGGGCAGATGCCGATGGCGTTGCCCATGTTGGATTCCGGATTGTTCACGACCATAGTACCCGTTTCCTTAATGATCTCCATCTCGGCGGTGTTGACGTGGATGCAGTGACCGAGGATGGTCTTGGGGCCGAGGATGCCGTGATCCTGAAGGCGCTGGACGGGACGGCGGCCGTAGTTCTGGAGGGAATCGTACACGTCGTTCATGCCCTCGGAGACATGGATGTGATAGCCGGTGCGGCCGTTGTTGGCCTCGACCATGCGGTCGAAGGTCTTATCGGAGATGGTGAAGAGCGCGTGACCGCCGAATATCGCCGCGAGCATGGGATCCTTGCGCTGCTCGCATTCCGAGATGAAGTCGGCATTTTCCTTGATGGCCTGCAGGCACTTCTCCTCGCCGTCGCGGTCGGAGACCTCATAGCACAGGCAGGAGCGCAGGCCAAGACGCTTGCTCTCCTCGGCGATGGTGTGCAGCGTGCCGGGGATCTCGCCGTAGCTGGCGTGATGGTCGAAGACGGTGGTGACGCCCTGCTTGATGGAGTCGATGTAGAGCGCGGTGGCGCTGGCCTTGGTGCCGTCCATCATCAGGTGGCGGTCGATGGCCCACCACGTTCCGTCGAGGACCTCGTAGAAGTTTGTCGGGTTGTTGCCGACGATGGACAGGCCGCGCGCGAGCGCGGAATAGATGTGGGTGTGCGCGTTGATGAAGGCGGGCATGATGACGCCGCCCTTGGCATCGACGATCTCGGCGTCGGGGTACTTCGCGCGCAGGGCGGCCTCCTCGCCGACCTCGGCGATCCTCGCGCCCTCGTAGGCGACCGCGCCGTGCTCGTAGTAGCCGCGGCCCTCTGCGTCGCGGGTGATGAGACGTCCGTTGGTGATGAGCTTCATAAGTGGTTTCCTCCTGTTAAATGGTTTCAACTGACGAACCCTTCAGGCAAAAAGAAAAGACGCTCCAAGCGAGTCACTCGCCCGAAACGTCAGCGTTTCTGCCGGAGTGATAGTTTCAGCCCGTGCGCGCAGCACTTCGTTACAGCTATCAGTCATAGATTGTAGATTTATTTTACACGAAGGCGGGAACAATTTCAATGGAAATTTCGTCAAAATCCGTGAAAAGAGCCTTGATAAAACAGAGAAATCGCCTTTTGATTTTTGTGCAAAGCGATGAAGGAGCAAAAAAGTTACCCCGCGTTGGCCGTGTAGACCCCGCCAAACCTGCACATGAATTGCAGGTGGGTCGCCTCTGTCCGGTTTTACTGCTTCCAACGTCCGGCCGCAAAAGGCGGCCGGGAGGCCTGCAAACCACCGGAGCGTACCGGCGTCCCGTATGACGAAATGTGGGTTTATAAAGAGCCTATCACGAACCACGCAGGGTAATTGCTATTGTAAGCGGAGCGGCGGGAAAAATTCGTCGGAAGCGAGGTTATTCCTCCTCGTCCTCCATCATCTGCTCCATGAAGAGGTCGTAGACCTCGTTGATCTCGTCCTCGTCGACGACGTTGGCGAGCATCTCCTCGCCGTCCACCGTCTCGCTCTTGAGAATGATGAGGCCGTACTCATCCTCATTCTCCTCCTCGCCCTCCTCCACAACGGGGAAGAAAGCCATATAGGTCGTGCCGTTGTGCTCGAGCGCGTCGATGTATTCCAGCTCGATGTCGTTGCCCTCCTCGTCCGTCAGCGTGACGAAATTCGGGCCGTATTCTTCGCTCATGGGGGTGTCCTCCTCCAACAGTCGGTATTTGAGATGGAGATAGTATAGCGCATTTCCAAGCGCAATGCAAGTTTGACATCTGCGCGATTTTGTATTACAATAAATTACCTATTGTCAAAAGACAGCAAAGCGGAGCTCCGCTTTTTCAATTTGCAAAAGGAGGTAGCGCAATGGAAGGGAAACACGAAGCCGCCCGTGCGCCTCGAAAAAACCACAGAAGGAGTGGCGCCGGCATGACGGCGCTGAATGTGCTCGGCACGCTCCTGGCCATCGGCGTCTGCACGGCGCTGATGTTCTTCGGCATTTTTATGAAGTATGTCCACACCACGCTCGAGCCGGTGCTGGATGTGGATATGAGCGCCATCACGCTCAACCAGAGCTCGGTCATCTATTATCAGGACAAGAGCACGGGCGAGTGGAAGGAGCTACAGAAGATCCACGGCACCGAGGACCGCACGAACATTGAATTTTCCGACATCCCCGATCATGTCTGGCAGGCTCTGGTGTCCATCGAGGACCAGCGCTTCTTCCAGCATCACGGCGTGGACTGGAAATCGACCGGCAAGGCGGTGTTCACCATGCTCACCGGCGGCGGAACGCAGCGCGGCGGCTCGACCATCACCCAGCAGGTCATCAAGAACGCCACCGGCAACAATCAGCCGACCATCAAGCGCAAGGTGACGGAGATCTTCCAGGCGCTGCGCTTCTATAAGAATTACTCACGTGAGGAGACGCTGACGTTCTATCTGAACCTCGTCTACTTCGGCAACCATTCCTACGGCATTCAGGCGGCCGCCGAGAACTACTTCGGCAAGGACGCCAAGGACCTGACCGTCGCCGAGGGCGCGGCCATTGTCGGCATCACGCAGTACCCCTACCTCTACGACCCCTCCCGTCAGGGCACGCTCGACAGCGGCAAGACTTTCCGTGAGAAGAACAAGGAGCGGCAGGAGACGGTGCTCGACAAGATGCACGAGCTCGGCTATCTGGACGACGCGGAATACGAGGCGGCGGTCAACGAGCCGCTGGTGTTCGTGTGGGACGACAACTATGTGCCCTCCGACAGCTCGAAGGAGAAGGTGGCGGAGACCGCCGCGGAGGAGTTCGATCCGTATCTCGTCGAGCAGGTCTTCAACGACGTGGTCGACGCGCTGCACCGCGAGAAGAATTATTCCGAGGAGATCGCCAAGAAGCTGCTCTACACCGGCGGCTATCAGATCTACGCGACCATCGACCCCGAGCTGCAGAGCATCGTGGAGAAGGTCTACGCCGATACGAACAACCTGCCCTACACCTCGTCCAAGGGCGAGCAGCTGCAGTCCGGCATGACTGTCATCGACAACGCCACGGGCAACATCGTGGCGATGGCGGGGCGCATCGGTGAGCGCACAGGCAGGTTTTTGCTGAACTACGCGACCAACACACGCCCCTGCGGCAGCGCCATCAAGCCCATCGCGGTCTACGCGCCCGCGCTGGATACCGGCGTCATCACGCCGGCGACGGTGCTCGACGACTATCCCGTGCGCCTGCAGGCGAACGAGAACGGCACGGAAAAAGCGTGGCCGAAGAACTCCTACAGCGGCTACAAGGGCCTTATCACGCTCCAGACCGCGCTGCGCGTGTCCACCAATACCACGGCGGTGCGCGTGCTCGAGGCGCTCTCTCCGTCCGTGTCCTACGACTTCATGACACAGAACCTCGGCTTCACCACGCTGGTCAACAGCGATCTCAACTCCGCAGCGCTCGGCCTCGGCGGCCTGACCTACGGCGTGAACACGGTCGAGATGGCGGCGGCGTACTCCGCCTTTGCCAACAACGGCGTGTATACAAGGCCGCGCACCTACATCGAGGTGCGCGACAACAAGGGCAACCTTGTGCTGGAGAACAAGCAGGAGTCGTGGGTGGCGATGAAGGAGTCCACTGCGTACTCGATCAATGAGCTTCTCAAGGGCGTGGTGCGCAGCGGCACCGGCACCGAGGCGGCCTTCTCCGGCATGACCATCGCCGGCAAGACCGGTACGACCTCCAGCAACTATGACCGTTACTTTGTCGGCTATACGCCGTACTACACGGCGGCGGTGTGGATCGGCTACGATCGGAACGCCAGCATCCGCGCGAACGGCAATCCCGCCGCGCAGCTGTGGAAGAAGGCCATGAGTGAGGCACACGAGAACCTGCCCAATCAGAATTTCAATGGGAGTACCGCCGACATGACGCAGGTGACGGTCTGCACCCGCACGGGGCTTCTGCAGGGCCCGGGCTGCACCGATGTGCAGACGGTCTGGGTGGCGGCGAGCAACGCGCCCGCGCTGGTGTGCGACGGCCATGTGGCGGTGAACCTCTGCACCGAGAGCGGCAAGCTCGCGACCGAGTATTGTCCCGCCGAGTGCGTGCAGAGCGTGAATGCGATCGACTTCACGACCGAGAATCTGACGGCGGCGTGGGGCTATGAGCGCACGACGATCCTCCTGCCGCTGAGCGCGGCGGAGTACGAGGCGTATGCCGCGCAGCAGGCCGCCGATCCGACGTTTGTGATCCCTGCGGGCAAGCCCGTTCAGGCGAACGACAGCGGCAGCGTGTTCAGTGATCTGATGATGCTCGGCCCCTGCACGCTCCACCAGTACGTCGAGCCGGAGCCGATGCCGGGCGAGGGCTATTACGACGAGAACGGCAACTGGGTTCCGGCCGGCGAGACCGACCCGACCGATCCGGAGGGATTGGAGGAGGTGTCGCCGGAGCAGGGAACGGATTTCCTCAACTGGCTGCTCAACACCGCGGCGTAAAATTGAATGGAAAAAGGAAGGCTCACATCGAGCCTTCCTTTTTTGTACGCAGCATTTGGGCGGCGAGCAGCAGGAGCAATGGGAAGAGCACCATGCCCGCTACGCCGAAGGCGCGGGCGCCGAGGTACATCGCCATGAGCGAGGCGATGGGCGGCAGCCCCGCCTGCGCGGCGACGAGCTTCGGCTCGGTGATGCTGCGCACGGTGAGTGTGCAGAGGTAGAGGATGACGAGCGCGGCCCCGCGGGGAACCGAGCCGAGCAGCAGCTCGGCGAGCGCCCAGGGAATAAGCACCGTTCCTGTGCCGAACACCGGCAGCGCGTCCACGAGCGTGATGAGAAAGGCGGCGAGCAGGGAGTAGCGCTCGCCCAGCAGCCAGAAGCCGGCGAGGAGCTGGCAGAAGGTGAGGGAGCAGAGAATCGCCTGCGCACGCAGCCAGCGCGTGAGCGAGTGCGTCACGCCGTCGCGCCAGAAGCGCAGCCGCTGCTGCGCGCGGGGGCTCAGGCGGCGTTTCGCCGCCGCGCAGAGCGTGGGATAGGAGGCGGCGAGGAAGAAGACGGCAAGCAGCGTTGTTGCGGCGAAGAGCACCAGCGCCGGCACGGCGGCGGCCATCGAGCCGAGCAGGGCGAGGGCGCGGGAGGCGAGACCGGCGAGCGCCGTGCTGCCGTAAGCCGCCCAGTCGGAGAGCTCGGCGGTCAGAAGCTCCCGCAGCCAGTCAGGACAGAGCGCGCCGTAGGCGCGCAGCCGATCGAGCAGTCCGCCGGTCAGCGCGGGCAGCGCGTCGAGCAGCGTCGGGAGCTGGGTGAGGAAGGCGGTCGCCTCGGTGAAAAGCGCCGAGAGGAGCAGCGAGAGGAGCCCGCCGAGGAGAAAGAGCAGAAAGAGCGTCAGCAGCGCGGCGGAGAAGCCGCGCTTGAAATGAACGGTCCGCCGCAGGAGGAGAATGACCGGCTCCATCGCGCGGGCCGCGGCGAACGCGAGAAGAAAGGGCAGCAGCCACCAGAGAAGATAGCGGAGAAAGAGATAGAGCGCTGCGGCGAGCACGGCATAATAGGCGCCGGTGAGCAAAAACTCCTTTTTTTGTTCGCTCTGCAAAAAGACCGGCCTCCTTCCTGTCGAATGTTATAGGAAAAAGCTACTTGCTCTCTGTGGATCGTTATGGTATTATATCTCTATATAAAGACAAATGCTCACGAGAGGAGAACAGGACATGGGAAAAAAGACAAAATTCTATCTGGTCGCTGCGGATGCGCTGCCGGAGATCTTTCTCAAGGTCGCCGAGGCCAAGCGGATGCTTCACGCGGGCGAGGTGAGCACGGCGGGCGAGGCCGCGCGGCAGGTCGGCATCAGCCGCAGCGCCTTTTATAAGTATCGCGACAGCGTGCAGCCCTTCAACGACATGAAGACCGGACGCATCATTACGTTCTACGCTCTGCTCAAGGATAACCCGGGCGTGCTGAGCAACGTTCTTTCTATTTTTGCCGGTTCGGGCGCAAATATACTCACCATCAACCAGAGCATCCCGACAAACGGCTGCGCCGCCGTGACCATCTCGGCGGAGACGAGCGATATGCGCGAATCGCTCGAGGAGCTCATCGCCAGCGCCGCAGAGACGGCGGGCGTGGTCAAGTTTGAGATCCTTGCGGGCTGAACCCGCGGGGAGGGTACGGCATACAATGAGTCAGCAGACTGCTTGCAGTTTGCCGACTCATTTTTTTGCTGGGAAGAGAAGGGGGCTGCTATGGGCCTTATCGTACAGAAATTCGGCGGCAGCAGTGTGCGTGACCGCGAGCGGCTGCTGCGTGCCATGAGGATCGTGCGGCGCACCTGGGAGCAGGGGGACGACGTGGTGGTCGTGCTCAGCGCGCAGGGCGACACGACCGATGCGCTGCTCGCGCGCGCCCGCGAGCTGACGGAGGAACCGCCGCTGCGTGAGCTGGACGCTCTGCTCGCCACGGGGGAGACCGCGAGCGTGGCCCTCGGCGCGATCGCGCTTGCCTCGCTCGGTGTGCCGGCAGTCTCGCTCTCCGGCTGGCAGGTGCCGGTCGGGACGGACGGTACGCACGGCGGCGCGAACGTGCGAAGCGTGGGCGCGGAGCGCATCCGGCAGGAGCTGGCGCAGCGGCGCGTCGTGCTCGCGGCAGGCTTTCAGGGCGTCGACGCGGCGGGAGATGTCACCACGCTCGGGCGCGGCGGCAGCGACACGAGCGCCGTGGCGCTCGCGGCCTTTCTCGGCGCGGAGCGCTGTATCATTTATACGGACGTGGACGGCGTTTATACCACCGATCCGCGCGTGTGCCCGACGGCGCGGCGGCTCGCCGCCGTCTCCTGCGACCAGATGCTCCGCCTCGCCGCGAACGGCGCGCAGGTGCTCCATGACCGTTCGGTCGCGCTGGCGGCAAGGCACGGCGTGACCGTCGAGGTGCGCTCGTGCGAGGAGGGGAGCGTCGGCACGCTCGTCGTGCCCCGCGCGGAGAGCGGCGAGGTCACGGGCGTCACGCGCTCGCGCCGCGGGGAGGTCACGCGCGTAACGGCTATCGGGCGCGCGCAGCCGTCGCTCGCGGCGATCCGCGCGGCGGTTTCGGCGCTGGAGGCGGCGGGCATCACGGTCCTCGGACTCGAGGAGGGCGAGCAGCGCGTCACGCTGCTGGTGAAGCGGGACGACGAGGACGCGGCGCTCTGCGCCGTACACGACGCGCTTGTGCCGCGGTGAGGGAAAGGGCGGTTTGCGCGGCGAAGGCCGCCGCAAACCGCTCTTTCCTGTGCCTGCCCCTGTTGACCGATGGCGAAAAAAACGGATTTTTCATCCGCAGAAAAGAATCCGTTGCAATTCCGGCGGGAATATGTTATCCTACGCTAAACCGGTCTGCGCTGCGCGAGCAGCCAATCTCAACAGGCCGGATGCTTAGGAGGTTATCTACTTGGACCCTGCTGACCCGTTATTGCCGAAAATTCTGGTACTGGTCATACTTATTCTTATCAACGCATTCTTTGCCGCGGCTGAGATCGCGGTCATCTCGCTTTCGGAAACAAAGCTGCGCAAGCAGGCGGAGGAGGGCGACAAGAAGGCGAAGAAGCTGCTTGTGCTCATGCAGGCGCCGGACAGCTTTCTTTCCGCCATTCAGATCGCCATCACACTCGCCGGCTTCCTGTCCTCGGCCTTCGCGGCGGACAGCTTTTCCGATCCGCTCGTGCATTGGCTGACGGTGGACAAGGGCTTCACGGCCATTCCCACCTCGACGCTCAACACGATCATGGTGGTGCTCATCACCATCGTGCTCTCGTACTTCAGCCTTGTGCTCGGCGAGCTGGTGCCCAAGCGCATCGCCATGAAAAAGACCGAAGCGGTCGCTCGCTTCACGGTCGGTGCGGTGACGAGCGTGGCGGCGGTGTTCCGCCCGGTCATCTGGCTGCTCTCCAAGTCCACGAACGGCGTATTGCGAGCGCTGCACATCGACCCCAAGGCCGACGAGGAGGACGTGAGCGAGGATGAGATCCGCATGATGGTGGACCTCGGCGAGGAGCGCGGCGCGATCGAGTCTAATGAGAAAGAGCTCATTGACAACATCTTTGAATTCAACAACACGACCGCCGAGGACGTGATGATCCACCGCACCGACATGGTGATGCTGTGGGTCGAGGACACGCGCGAGGAGATCCTCGCGACGATCCGCTCGTCCGGCCTGTCCCGCTTCCCGGTCTACGAGGAGAACGCGGACGATATCATCGGCATCCTCTCCACGCGCGAGTATCTGCTCAACGCGCAGGCGGAAGCGCCCAAGCCCATGCGTGAGCTGCTGCGCCCCGCGTATTTCGTACCCGAGTCCGTGCGCACGGATGTGTTGTTCCGCGATATGCAGAGCAAGAAGGTACACATGTCCATCGTGGTGGACGAGTACGGCGGCACGAGCGGCCTGGTGACGATGGAGGATCTTCTCGAGGAGATCGTCGGCAACATCTACGACGAGTTCGACCCGCAGGAGGAAAAGGACATCGAAAAGGTGGGCGACAATCTCTGGCGTGTGGCAGGCTCGTGCGAGCTTGAGCGCGTCGCCGAGGCGACGGGCGTGCAGTTCCCCGAGGACGAGGAGTCCGACACGCTCGGCGGACTGGTGTTTGCCCAGCTCTCGTTCATTCCCGAGGACGGCAGCCAGTTCACGGTGGACGCCTGCGGCCTGCACATCGAGGTGCAGAGCTTCAACGAACGCCGCGTGGAATGGGCGCTGGTCTCACGGCTCCCGGAGGAGGAAACGCCCGAGGAGCAGGAGAAATAAACAAAAAAGAAACAGCAGCTTTTTCAAGCTGCTGTTTTTTTGCGGAAAGCACTTGACTTGCGCGCTTGACTTTGATAAAATAAGGCGCTTATATGTGAGAGTATGCGCAAAGCGAACCCTCACCCATTGCCACAAGGATAGCACAGGAAACAAAAAAGCACAAGAGCAAATGTGACATTTCTATCAACAAAGCCGTGCGTGTCGCACGGCACACCAATACATTCCCCGCCGGAGACAGACCGGCGGGAAAGGAAAGGCGTGAAGAGCAAAAATGGCCAAAGACAAGATGTACGGCAAGACCCTTCGCAAAAACTTCGCTCGACATGAGGAGATCATGGAGATGCCGAATCTTCTGGAGCTCCAGAAGAAGTCCTACCGGTGGTTCCTCGACGAGGGACTGCAGGAGGTGTTCACCGACGTCGCCTCGATCACCAACTACGCGGGCAATCTTGAGCTGAGCTTCATCGGCTACAAGATGGATGAGGCCCCCAAGTACGACGTGGAGGAGTGCAAGGCGCGCGACGCCACCTATGCCGCTCCGCTCAAGGTCAACGTGCGGCTGTACAACAACCAGACGCAGGAGATCAAGGAGCAGGAGATCTTCATGGGCGACTTCCCGCTCATGACCCAGTCCGGCACCTTCGTCATCAACGGCGCCGAGCGCGTGGTCGTCAGCCAGATCGTCCGCTCCCCGGGCGTGTACTATGGCAAGGAGATCGACCTCAAGACCGACCTGCCCCTGCTCACCAGCACCGTGATCCCCTATCGCGGCGCGTGGCTGGAGTATGAGACCGACACCAACGAGGTGTTCTGGGTCCGCATCGACAAGAACCGCAAGATCCCCATCACCGAGCTGATCCGCGCCATCGGCGGTCAGGCCGAGCAGTACGCCGACCTCAAGACCGACACCGGCATCCTCGACCTCTTCGGCGACGACGACCGCATCAAGGTCTCGCTGGAGAAGGACGCCTGCAAGACCTATGAGGAGGCCATGCTGGAGATCTACCGCAAGCTCCGTCCGGGCGAGCCGCCCACGGTCGAGGCCAGCGAGGGCCTCATCAAGAACCTCTTCTTCGATCCGCGCCGCTATGATCTGTCCATGGTCGGCCGCTACAAGTTCAATAAGAAGCTCTCCCTGTGGACCCGCATCCACGGCCAGAAGCTCGCCTATCCCGTCGCCGACCCGCGCACGGGCGAGATCCTCTTTGACGCCGGCCATGTCATGACCAGCGACGAGGCCCGCGAGCTTGATGCCATCGGCGTCAACGACGTGACGCTCGACCTCGACGGCAAGACGCTGCGCGTCTTCTCGAACAACATGGTCGACCTCTCCCGCTTTGTGGACTTCGACCCCGTCGCCGAGTGCGGCATCAAGGAGCGCGTGTGCAAGAGCGTGCTCGAGGAGCTGCTGGCAAAGTACGAGGGCGAGGAGCTCAAGGAAGCCATCCGCGACAATGCCGACCGCCTTGCGCCCAAGCATATCCTTGCGGACGATATTCTCGCTTCCGTCAACTACATGAACGCGCTGGCGCACGGCATCGTCACGAAGGACGATATCGACCATCTTGGCAACCGCCGCCTGCGCTGCGTGGGCGAACTGCTGCAGAACCAGTTCCGCATCGGCTTTTCCCGCATGGAGCGTGTGATCCGCGAGCGCATGACCATTCAGGACCTCGACATCGTGACGCCGCAGAGCCTCATCAACATCCGCCCGGTCACCGCGGCCATCAAGGAGTTCTTCGGCTCCAGCCCGCTGTCCCAGTTCATGGATCAGACGAACCCGCTCGCCGAGCTGACGCACAAGCGCCGTCTTTCCGCGCTCGGCCCCGGCGGCCTTTCCCGTGAGCGCGCGAACATGGAGGTCCGCGACGTCCACTACAGCCACTACGGTCGTATGTGCCCCATCGAGACCCCCGAAGGTCCGAACATCGGCCTGATCTCCTACCTCGCGACCTACGCCCGCATCAACGAATACGGCTTCATCGAGGCGCCCTTCCGCGCTGTCGATCACGCGACGGGCCGTGTCTCCGACGAGGTCACCTACATGACCGCCGACGTCGAGGATCAGTTCATCGTCGGTCAGGCGGCCGAGCCGGTCGATGAGAACGGCTGCCTTGTCAACCCGCGTATCACCTGCCGCCACCGCGACGAGATCGTCGAGGTCGACCGCGACCGCGTCGATTACATCGACATTTCCCCGCGTATGATGGTCTCCATCGCGACCGCGATGATCCCGTTCCTGCCGAACGACGACGCGAACCGTGCCCTGATGGGCGCGAACATGCAGCGTCAGGCCGTTCCGCTGCTCCGCCCCGAGGCTCCCATCGTCGGTACCGGCATGGAGCACAAGATCTGCATGGACTCCGAGGTCGCCGTCCTCGCCGAGGGCGACGGCATCGTGACCAAGATGGACGCCCGCGCCATCACCGTGGCTTACGACAACGGCGAGACGAAGGAATACAAGCTCACCAAGTTCCTGCGCTCCAACCACGGAACCTGCATCAACCAGCACCCGATCGTCGACGTCGGCGAGCGCGTGCACGGCAAGTATGTCAATGAAAACGGCGAGACCGTCGACCCCACCGTGCTGGCGGACGGCCCTGCCACCGATCAGGGCGAGCTGGCGCTCGGACGCAACATCCTCGTCGGCTTCATGACGTGGGAGGGCTACAACTACGAGGACGCGGTGCTCCTCAACGAGCGCCTTGTCCGCGAGGACCTGTATACCTCCATCCACCTCGAGGAGTATGAGCTCGACTCCCGCGACACCAAGCTCGGCCCCGAGGAGATCACGCGCGACATTCCCAACGTCGGCGAGGACGCTCTCAAGGACCTCGACGAGCGCGGTATCATCCGCATCGGCGCGGAGGTTCACGCCGGCGATATTCTGGTCGGCAAGGTCACGCCCAAGGGCGAGACCGATCTGACCGCGGAGGAGCGCCTGCTGCGCGCGATCTTCGGCGAGAAGGCGCGCGAGGTGCGCGATACCTCCCTCAAGGTGCCGCACGGCGAGAGCGGCATCGTGGTCGACGCCAAGGTGTTCTCCCGCGAGAACGGCGACGACCTCGGCCCCGGCGTGAACATGGTCGTGCGCGTTTACATCGCGCAGCGCCGCAAGATCCAGCCCGGCGACAAGATGGCAGGCCGCCACGGCAACAAGGGCGTCGTCTCCCGCGTTCTGCCGCAGGAGGATATGCCCTTCCTGCCCGACGGCACCCCGCTCGACATCGTTCTGAACCCCCTCGGCGTTCCGTCCCGTATGAACATCGGTCAGGTGCTCGAAGTCCATCTCGGCTACGCCGCCAAGACGCTCGGCTGGAAGGTCGCCACGCCCATCTTCGACGGCGCGACCGATAAGGATATTTCCGAAGCGCTTCAGCTTGCCGGCCTCGATCCCGAGGGCAAGAGCTGGCTGTACGACGGCCGCACCGGCGAGCGCTTTGACAACAAGGTCACGGTCGGCTACGTTTACTTCCTCAAGCTGCACCATCTGGTCGACGATAAGATCCATGCCCGTTCCACCGGCCCGTACTCCCTTGTCACGCAGCAGCCGCTCGGCGGCAAGGCGCAGTTCGGCGGCCAGCGCTTCGGCGAAATGGAAGTCTGGGCGCTCGAGGCCTACGGCGCGAGCTACACGCTGCAGGAGATCCTGACCGTCAAGTCCGACGATGTGACCGGCCGTGTGCGCACCTACGAGGCCATCGTCAAGGGCCACAATGTCCCGCAGCCCGGCGTGCCGGAGTCCTTCAAGGTCCTGGTCAAGGAGCTGCAGTCTCTCTGCCTCGACATTCAGGTGCTCGACCGCGACGGCAACCAGATCGAGCTCAAGGAGGACGAGGACGCGCTCGACACCTTCAACCTCGCCCGCATGGATGCAGACGACGAGCGCAGCCGCAACCCGTTCGCTGACGAGGCGGAGCTGGAGGACGCAGGCTTTGAATACGTTCCCGACGACGAGGTCGAGGCTGACCTTGCCGACGACAAAGACGAGTATTGAGAAAAGGAGGAGCATGAATTATGAGTTACGCAACGTTTGACGCCATCAAGATCGGCATCGCTTCTCCGGAAATGATCCGTGAGTGGTCCCACGGCGAGGTTAAAAAGCCCGAGACCATCAACTACCGCACCCTCAAGCCCGAGCGCGACGGATTGTTCTGTGAGCGCATCTTTGGGCCGACCAAGGACTGGGAGTGCCACTGCGGCAAGTATAAGAAGATCCGCTACAAGGGCAAGATCTGCGACCGCTGCGGCGTCGAGGTCACCCGCGCGAAGGTGCGCCGCGAGCGCATGGGCCACATCGAGCTGGCGACGCCCGTTTCCCACATCTGGTACTTCAAGGGCATCCCCTCCCGCATGGGTCTGCTGCTCGACATCAGCCCCCGTATTCTGGAGAAGGTGCTGTACTTCGCGGCCTATATCGTCACCGACCCCGGCGAGACGCCGTTGATCCGCAACCAGATCCTCAGCGAAAAAGAGTATCGCGATATGCGCGAGAAGTATGAGGACGATTTCGACGCCGGCATGGGTGCCGAGGCCGTCAAGAAGCTCCTGCAGCAGATCGACCTCGAAGCGCTCTCCGAGCAGCTCCACGCCGAGCTCAAGGGTGCGAGCGGTCAGAAAAAGGCGCGTATCGTCAAGCGCCTGGAGGTCGTGGACGCCTTCCGCCTGAGCGGCAACAAGCCCGAGTGGATGATCATCGACGTGCTGCCCGTCATCCCGCCGGAGATCCGCCCGATGGTTCAGCTCGACGGCGGCCGCTTCGCGACCAGCGACCTGAACGACCTCTACCGCCGCGTTATCAACCGCAACAACCGCCTCAAGAGGCTCATGGAGCTCAAGGCCCCAGATATCATCGTGCGCAACGAAAAGCGTATGCTGCAGGAGGCTGTGGACGCCCTGATCGACAATGGCCGCCGCGGCCGCGCCGTCACCGGCGCGAACAACCGCGCGCTCAAGTCCCTTTCCGATATGCTCAAGGGCAAGCAGGGCCGCTTCCGTCAGAACCTGCTCGGCAAGCGCGTCGACTATTCCGGACGTTCCGTTATCTGCGTCGGCCCCGAGTTGAAGATCTATCAGTGCGGCGTGCCGAAGGAAATGGCGCTCGAGCTGTTCCGCCCGTTCATCATGAAGAAGCTCGTGGAGGACGGCGCCGCCAACAACATCAAGTCCGCCAAGAAGATGGTCGATAAGGGCCGCCCGGAGGTCTGGGACGCGCTGGACTTCGTCATCAAGGATCACCCCGTCATGCTCAACCGCGCGCCGACGCTCCACCGCCTCGGCATCCAGGCGTTCGAGCCGGTGCTCGTCGAGGGCCGCGCGCTCAAGCTGCACCCGCTGAACTGCACCGCGTTCAACGCGGACTTCGACGGCGACCAGATGGCCATTCACGTTCCTTTGTCCGCCGAGGCGCAGGCCGAGGCCCGCATCCTCATGCTCTCCGCCAACAACCTCCTGCGTCCGCAGGACGGCGGCCCCGTCACCGTTCCGACGCAGGATATGGTGCTCGGCTCCTACTACCTCACCTTCGACCGCTTTGAAAACGGCGTGAGCCAGCTCGACAACGACGAGTTCTGGCCGTCCAACGTCGATTTCTCCCTCGCCGGCAAGAGCCTGAGCGAGCTGACCGACGAGGAGCGCGCGAACACGCACCTCAACGTCTACCGCGACGAGGACGAGGCGATGCTCGCCTTCAAGGATCACCTCATCGGCACCCACCAGCCCATCCGCGTGCGCGTGGAGAAGGCGCTGCCGGACGGCACGATGGGCCACAAGATCGTCGATACGACCATCGGCCGCATCGTGTTCAACCACAACATCCCGCAGGATCTCGGCTTTGTTGAGCGTGTGGACGAGAACGGCAACCCCACCGAGCATTACTTCGATTACGAGATCACGTTCACCTGCGGCAAGAAGCAGCTGGGCAAGATCGTTGACCGCACCATCAAGAAGCACGGCTTCACCGTTGCCGCCGAGGTGCTCGACAACATCAAGGCGACCGGCTACCACAACTCCACCATCGCCGCCATCACCATCTCCATCGCGGATATGACCATCCCCGACGAGAAGTACACCCTCATCGCCGAGACCGAGCAGCGCGTCGTGGACATCGAGGACCAGTTCAAGATGGGCTTCATGACCGAGAACGAGCGCTACCGCGCGGTCGTCGCCGAGTGGGAAAAGACCACCGCCGACGTTACCGACGCCCTGCAGAAGAACATGGACCGCTACAACCCCATCTTCATGATGGCGGACTCCGGCGCCCGTGGCTCCATGAAGCAGATCCGTCAGCTGACCGGTATGCGCGGCCTGATGGCCAACACCGCCGGTAAGACCATCGAGATCCCCATCAAGGCAAACTTCCGCGAGGGTCTGTCCGTGCTGGAATACTTCATCTCCAGCCGCGGCGCCCGTAAGGGCCTGGCCGATACGGCGCTGCGTACCGCGGACTCCGGTTACCTCACCCGCCGCATGGTCGACGTCTGCCAGGACGTCATCATCCGCTCCGACGACTGCGGTGCGGACCGCGGCATCATCGCCAGCGAGATCAGCGAGAACGGTCAGGTCATCGAGAAGTTCTCCGAGCGCATCCACGGCCGCTATCCCGTCCACGACATTCTCAAGCCCGGCACCGACGAGGTGCTGATCTCCAAGGATCACATGATGGACGCCTCCGACGCCGATCTGCTCGAGAAGTTCGACATTCACGAGGTCGAGATCCGCACCGTCTTGACCTGCCGCGCCCATTCCGGCGTGTGCGCCAAGTGCTACGGCATGAACCTGGCGACCAGCAAGCCCGTCGGCCCCGGCGAGGCGGTCGGCATCATCGCCGCACAGTCCATCGGCGAGCCCGGCACGCAGCTGACGATGCGTACCTTCCACACCGGCGGCGTTGCCGGCGGCGACATCACGCAGGGTCTTCCGCGTGTTGAGGAGCTGTTCGAGGCGCGCCGTCCCAAGAAGATGGCGACGCTTTCCGAGATCGCCGGTAAGGTCAGGTTCGAGGAGGCCACGAAGGGCAGCCTGCTGAACATCATCGTGACCGCCGACGATGGCGACACCCGCACCTACTCCGTGCCGCACACCGGTCTGCGCGTGAAGGACGGCGACGTGATCGAAAAGGGCTGCCAGCTGCAGGAGGGCGCGCTCAACCCGCACGACGTGCTGCGCATCCGCGGCGCTTCCGCCGTTCACAACTACCTCATTCAGGAGGTTTTGAAGGTCTACCGTCAGCAGGGCGTTGACATCAACGATAAGCATATCGAGGTCATCGTCCGCCAGATGATGCGCAAGGTGCGCGTGGAGGAATCCGGCGACACCAACCTGCTCTCCGGCGCGATGGTCGACGTTCTGGAGCTGATGGACGCCAACGAGGACGTTGCGCGCCGCAATGCCGCCGGTGAGGTCAATGCCGAGACCGGCGAGCCGCTGCGTGAGGCTGAGGCCACCCAGCTCCTCATGGGTATCACCAAGGCGTCCCTCGCCACCGATTCCTTCCTCTCCGCCGCGTCCTTCCAGGAGACCACCAAGGTGCTCACCGAGGCCGCCATCAAGGGCAAGGTCGACCATCTGCTCGGCCTGAAGGAGAACGTCATCATCGGTAAGCTCATTCCCGCCGGCGCGGGCCTGAACGCCTACCGTGAGTTCGCCGAGGAGATCGTCCCCGACCGCGAAAAGCCGGCCGAGGAGGAGACCGCGGCAGAGCCGTATGACGGCGAAGCCGCCGAAACGGCCTCCGAGGCCGCCTCGACCGAGGCGGGCGAGAGCTCCGAAGAGGTCTAAATACCGCAGAAGAAGAGCCGACCGTGCCGGTCGGCTCTTCCTTTATACATTAGTACCGAAAAGAAAATGAAAAAATCGTACATTTCAGAGAAAATTTTAGGCCGCGAAGAGCAAATATCGCTTGACGGTGGGGGACAACTATGCTATAATTCTACCTTGCGCGAGACTGTTTCGCGGATTTTGTTATGCCGTGAGGAGGGCGTGCCGTGTTAGAAGAGCTCAGCACCGCCCAAAAGGTCGTCGGCGTGAAGCAATCGCTCCGCGCGCTGCGCGAGGGGAGAGCCCGAAAGGTCTTTCTCGCCTGCGACGCAGACCCCGCTGTGACCGGACGGGTCGAGAACGCCTGCGCGTCGGTTCCCGTAGAGCGGGACTTCACGATGGCGCAGCTCGGCAGCGCGGCCGGCATCGCCGTCGGCGCCGCGGTCGTAACGCTCCTGAACGGATAAATATGGTTTTTTCGGGATATTTTACCGATATCCTGTAAAAAATAAATTGAGCCCCCGGCTCGCAATTTTTCAGAAAGGAGAACTTTTGAATGCCTACTTTTAATCAGCTGGTCCGCAAGGGCAGAGAGCAGGCCACCTACAAGTCCAATTCTCCCGCCATGCAGTATAGCCTCAACACGCTGAAGAACAAGGAAACCAACCTTCCTTCTCCTCAGAAGCGCGGCGTCTGCACCGCTGTGAGAACCGCGACCCCCAAGAAGCCGAACTCCGCTCTTCGTAAGATCGCCCGTGTGCGTCTTACCAACGGCTACGAGGTCACCGCTTACATCCCCGGCGTCGGTCATTCTCTGCAGGAGCACTCTGTGGTCATGATCCGCGGCGGCCGTGTCAAGGACCTCCCCGGTGTGCGTTACCACATCATCCGCGGCACTTTGGACGCGCAGGGCGTGCAGGGCCGTATGCAGGGCCGTTCCAAGTACGGCGCGAAGCGCCCGAAGCAGAAGTAAGGTCTGCATGAAAGTAGAGCTTTGCCAAAAGGTCTTATCATATAAGGATACCTCTTTGGCAGGCCGAAACACGGCGGGGGCAAGCCCCGTCCGCGAGTACCTATGATTTCTATATTATAAGAAGGAGGGAAGCAAAGTGCCCAGAAGAGGTAATGTTCCCAAGAGAGAAATTTTGCCCGATCCTATGTACAACAGTGTCCTCGTGACCAAGCTCGTCAACAGCATCATGCTCGACGGCAAGAAGGGCGTTGCACAGAAGGTCGTCTACGGTGCGTTTGACATCATCAAGGAAAAGACCGGCAATGAGCCGCTCGACGTCTTTACCCAGGCGATGGAAAACATCATGCCCGTTCTCGAAACCAAGACCCGCCGTGTCGGCGGCGCCAACTATCAGGTTCCTATGGAGGTTCGTCCCGCCCGTCGTCAGACCCTCGGTCTGCGTTGGCTGACGGCCTACTCCCGCGCCCGCGGTGAGCGCACCATGGCCGAGCGTCTCGCCGGCGAGCTCATGGACGCCGCCAACAACACCGGCGCGGCTGTGAAGAAGCGCGAAGATACCCACAAGATGGCCGAGGCCAACAAGGCGTTCGCCCACTTCCGCTGGTAAGAAAGCAAGGAGAATCTTATGCCGAGAAAAGTATCTCTGGAGAAAACAAGAAATATCGGCATCATGGCCCACATCGATGCAGGCAAGACCACCACGACCGAGCGTATCCTGTACTACACAGGCGTCAACTACAAGCTCGGCGAGACCCACGAGGGTACTGCGACGATGGACTGGATGGAGCAGGAGCAGGAGCGCGGCATCACCATTACGTCTGCCGCCACGACGTGCTTCTGGAAGAACCATCGCATCAACATCATCGACACCCCGGGCCACGTCGACTTCACGGTCGAGGTGGAGCGCAGCCTCCGCGTGCTCGACGGCTCTGTGACCGTCATGTGCGCCAAGGGCGGCGTTGAGCCGCAGAGCGAGACGGTTTGGCGTCAGGCGGATCACTACCATGTGCCCCGCATGATCTACGTCAACAAAATGGACATCATGGGCGCGGACTTCTATAACGTCCTGCGCATGATCGACGAGCGTCTCAAGTGCAATGCGGTGCCCATCCAGCTGCCCATCGGCAAGGAAGCCGAATTCCGCGGCATCATCGACCTGGTCGAGATGAACGCGGACGTCTACTACGACGAAATGGGCAAGGATATGCGCGTGGAGGAGATCCCCGAGGATATGCGCGAGCTCGCGGAGGAATACCGTGAGAAGCTGCTCGACGCCGTTTCCATGTTCGACGATGAGATCATGGAGATGTATCTTGAGGGCAAGGAAATCCCCACCGCCAAGATCCGCGCAGCAATCCGCAAGGCGACCGTCGCGGTCGAGATGATCCCTGTGGTCTGCGGTACATCCTACCGCAACAAGGGCGTGCAGAAGCTGCTCGATGCCATTGTGGACTATATGCCCGCGCCGACCGATATCCCCGCCATCGAGGGTATCAACCCGAAGACGGACGAAGAAGACAAGCGTGAGCCGAGCGATGACGAGCCTTTCTCCGCCTTGGCATTCAAGATCATGACCGACCCCTATGTCGGCCGCCTGAGCTTCTTCCGCGTCTATTCCGGTACACTCAACACCGGCTCCTCCGTTCTCAACTCCACCAAGAATGTTCGTGAGCGCATGGGCCGTATCCTGCAGATGCACGCCAACCATCGTGAGGATATCGAGACCGTTTACTCCGGCGACATTGCCGCGGCGGTCGGTCTCAAGAACACCACGACGGGCGACACGCTCTGCGATGAAAAGCACCCGATCATCCTCGAGAGCATGGAGTTCCCCGAGCCTGTGATCCGCGTTGCCATCGAGCCCAAGACCAAGGCTGGTCAGGAGAAGATGGGCATTGCGCTGATGAAGCTGGCTGAGGAGGACCCCACGTTCAAGACCTACACGGACGAAGAGACCGGTCAGACCATCATCGCCGGTATGGGCGAGCTCCATCTGGAGATCATCGTCGACCGTCTGCTCCGCGAGTTCAAGGTCGAGGCGAACGTCGGCGCGCCGCAGGTCGCCTATAAGGAGACCATCACCAAGGCCGTCGATCAGGACACCAAGTATGCCCGCCAGAGCGGCGGTAAGGGCCAGTACGGTCACGTCAAGATCCACGTTGAGCCCAACGAGTCCGGCAAGGGCTACGAGTTCGTCAACGCCACGGTCGGCGGCAGCGTTCCCAAGGAGTATATCCCCGCGGTCGATGCCGGTATCCAGGGCGCGATGCTCGCGGGCGTGCTCGCCGGTTATCCGGTGGTCGACGTCAAGGTCACGCTGTACGACGGCTCCTACCACGAGGTCGACTCCTCGGAGATGGCGTTCAAGATCGCCGGCTCCATGGCGTTCAAGGAAGCCTGCCAGAAGGCCGGCCCCACGCTGCTCGAGCCGATCATGAAGGTCAGCGTCATTGTCCCCGACGAGTATATGGGTGATGTCATCGGCGACCTCAACAGCCGCCGCGGTCAGATCCAGGGCTTCGAGGCCCGCTCCGGCGCGCAGCAGATCGATGCGTTCGTTCCCCTCGCCGAGATGTTCGGCTATGCCACCGACCTCCGTTCCCGCACGCAGGGACGCGGTCAGTACACGATGGAGCCCTCGCACTACATCGAGATCCCGAAGAGCATTCAGGAAAAGATCATCGATCAGCGCACCGGGCGCCACATGAGCTGAGGCACGAAAATAACAGTTGCAAATCGGCTCGATTTACGGTAAAATCATGGTGTTATGCAAGTGACACCGAAAACAATGAAAAAATCATAATAGGAGGATCACTCTAATGGCTAAGCAGAAATTCGAGAGAACTAAGCCCCACGTAAACATCGGCACCATCGGTCACGTCGACCATGGTAAGACCACCCTGACCGCTGCCATCACCAAGTGGCTCGCCATGCAGGGCAAGGCCCAGTACACCGACTACAGCTCCATCGATAAGGCTCCCGAAGAGCGCGAGCGCGGCATTACCATCAACACGGCCCACGTTGAGTATGAGACCGAGAAGCGTCACTATGCTCACGTTGACTGCCCGGGCCACGCCGACTATATCAAGAACATGATCACCGGTGCTGCCCAGATGGACGGCGCGATCCTGGTCATCGCCGCTTCCGACGGTCCTATGGCCCAGACCCGCGAGCACGTCCTGCTCGCCCGTCAGGTTGGCGTTCCCGCCATCGTTGTCTTCCTGAACAAGTGCGATCAGGTCGACGATGAGGAGCTGCTCGAGCTCGTCGAGATGGAAGTCCGTGAGCTGCTCTCCAGCTACGAGTTCCCCGGTGATGAGATTCCCATCATCAAGGGCTCCGCTCTGAACGCTCTCGTTTCCGAGTCCACCGATCCCAACGCCCCCGAGTATGCCTGCATCAAGGAGCTCATGGACGCTGTTGACGATTATATCCCCACTCCCGACCGTAAGGCCGACATGCCCTTCCTGATGCCCGTTGAGGACGTCTTCACCATCTCCGGCCGCGGCACCGTCGCCACCGGTAGAGTTGAGCGTGGTCAGCTCAAGCTCGGCGAGGAAGTCGAGATTATCGGCCTGACCGACGAGCGTCGCAAGACCGTCGTCACCGGTATCGAAATGTTCCACAAGCTGCTCGACTACGCCGAAGCCGGCGATAACGTTGGTACTCTGCTCCGCGGTGTTGCCAAGACCGAGATCGAGCGCGGCCAGGTCCTCTGCAAGCCCGGCTCCATCCACCCCCTCACCAAGTTCGTTGGCCAGGTCTACGTTCTGACCAAGGATGAAGGCGGCCGTCACACCCCGTTCTTCAACAACTATCGTCCTCAGTTCTACTTCCGTACCACCGACGTCACCGGCGTCATCACTCTGCCCGAGGGCACCGAGATGTGCATGCCCGGCGATAACGTCGACATGAACGTTGAGCTGATCACCCCCATCGCGATCGAGAAGGGCCTCCGCTTCGCTATCCGTGAAGGCGGCCGTACCGTCGGTTCCGGTGTTGTTATCGAGTGCAAGGACTAATTCCTGAATGAGATAGAAGAAAGACAGCCGAAAGGCTGTCTTTCTTTTTGCTCTGTGAAGAAGCTCCGCCGGAAAACGAGAGCGAAGCGGGGCAGGTGAGCGCTCAGGCGTCCTTCGGGAAGGCCAGCGGCGCAATGAAGCCGCCTTCGCCGGTGCAGAGGATATCGCCCGCGACGATCTCGCCGCCGCAGATGTAGAGGTCGGCCTGACAGACCTTGCCCGAGGGATGGTTTTTCACCGTGTAGGTGCAGCGCTCGACCGTTTTGCCGCAGCAGGGCTCCAGGTCAAAGCCCTGCGCGCGCTGGAGCACGTTGTAGCTCAGATAGGGCTCCTCCAGCTCCTTGGGCAGGGTGAGCGAGAGTGTTTCGACCGGCTCCGGCTCGACCTGCCAGCCGAGGGAGTTCAGGTAGGCGACGCGCTGCTCGTTCGTCGCGGCGGCAGCGGTACGGTCCGAGCCGCATGAGCGCAGCAGGAGAAAGCCGAGAAAGGCAAGAAGCAGCAGCCACAAAACGCCGAGCAGCCGGCGGCGGGAATATTTCATCGTGCAGATAAACACAGCGTCACACCCTTTCACGAAAGACTATTCCCAAACGGGGAAAAGTATGATAGGATGGGCGCAGAAATGAAAGTGAAAGCAGAGGAGAACGGGTATGGCGAAGGAACGGCTGGACAAGCTCATCGCCTCGACGGGACGCTGGTCGCGCCGCGAGGTCAAGACGCTCGTGCGCGAGGGCCGCGTGCTGGTGGACGGGAGGATCGCCGGCAGCGCGGAGGAGAAGTATGACGCGGAGAGCTGCTGCATCGCGGTCAACGGGGAGGAGCTGGTGCTCCGAAGGTACACCTACGTCATGCTGCATAAGCCTGCGGGCGTACTGAGCGCGACCGAGGACGGGCGGGGCAGAACGGTGCTGGATCTGCTCACGCCGGAGCTGCGCAAGATCGGCGTGTTTCCGGTCGGACGGCTCGATAAGGATACGGAGGGGCTGCTGCTTTTGACGGACGACGGCGAGCTGGCGCACGCGCTGCTCAGTCCGAAAAAGCACGTCGATAAGGTCTATTACGCCCGCGTGTCAGGCAGGCTGACACCCGAGGACTGCGCGGCGTTCGAGGCGGGCATGACGCTCGGCGACGGGCTGGAGTGCCTGCCCGCGGAGCTGGAGATCCTTGCCGCAGGGGAGACGAGCGAGTGTCTCGTTACGCTGCGCGAGGGGAAGTTCCATCAGGTCAAGCGGATGCTGGCTGCCCGCGGCAAGCCGGTGGAGTATTTGAAGCGCCTTTCGATGGGGTCGCTGCGGCTCGATGACACGCTCGCGCCGGGCGAATTCCGCCTGCTGACGGCAGCAGAGGAGGCGCAGCTTCAGCGGTAGACAAAATGCCCAACGAAATTTGCGGGAGATTGAACACTTGCCCCAATATCCTTTACGCTTTCCACAAAAAAGAAAAAGTTTTTTGTGGAAAAAAGAAAAAATAGCTTGCAAATTATGTCGAAGCCAAGTATAATAATTTCATTCAATCAGCAAGTTGCACAAACTACCCGCGTAAGGGTTTCGGGAGGTACACCATGTCAGGGAGAGTTTTCCAGAACATCGTTTTGCAATTCAAAGATGCGGTCGATACCGAGATCGGCGTGATCGATGCCGAGGGCACCGTCATTGCCTGTACGGAGCTGAGCGAGATCGGCAGTCATTGGAGCGAGCTTGTGAGCAGCATCAACGACGCGGAGGAGAGCGTGGTTCCGCTCGCCGGCAAGACCTTCAAGACGCTGTCCGGCTGGAACGGTCACTTCGATTTTGCGGTTTTTGCCTATGGCGAGAACGAGATGAGCCGCGCGGCCTGCTCCATGGCGGCGGTCGCGCTCAACGCGGCCAAGAGCTATTATGAGGAGAAGTACGACAAGGTCTCCTTCATCAAGAACATCATCTCCGACAACATCATGCTCAGCGACCTCTATATCCGCGCCAAGGAGCTGCACGTTGAGACCGAGCTCAACCGCGGCGTGTTTCTGATCCGCCGTCTGGACGAGCGCTTTGAGGGCCTGACCGTGGAGGCGGTACAGAACATCTTCCCGGACCGCCAGACCAGCTTCGCGCTTTCCATGGGCGAGAGCGACGTGGTGCTCATTCAGCAGCTTGGCGAGAATGTCGGCACGCGCGATCTGGAGAAGACTGCCCAGCTCATCGAGGAGACGCTGCGTGAGAACGGCGAGAGCACGGTCGTCGTTGGCATCGGCACGGTCGCCGCGCACCTGCGCGACCTCGCCAAGAGCTACAAGGAGGCACAGATCGCCATCGAGGTCGGCAAGGTCTTCGATACGGAGAAATATGTCGTCAGCTACGAAAACCTCGGCATCGGCCGTCTGATCTATCAGCTGCCGACCACCCTGTGCGAGATGTTCCTGCAGGAGGTCTTCAAGAAGAACCCCATCGACTCGCTCGATAAGGAGACGCTCTTTACCATCAACAAGTTCTTTGAGAACAACCTCGTTCTCTCCGAAACGGCGCGCAAGCTGTTCGTCCACCGCAACACGCTCGTCTACCGTCTGGAGAAGATCAAGAAGCTTACCGGCCTTGACCTGCGTGAGTTCGACGACGCCATCACCTTCAAGGTGGCGCTGATGGTCAAAAAGTACCTTGCCTCCCGCGGCATCGAGGCGTAAGAGAATAGCGAAGGAGGCTTTCCGAAGGGAAAGCCTCTTTTTTTTGCGCCTTGGGAACTTTTTCCGCTGGGGAGCGTCAAAAAAACAGCGGCTGTTTACATAATTTTTATTGCCATTTCTTCGCCGCTCGCGTATAATAGAATAAAATAGGCAAACTTGGAGAAAAAGGGGAGAACACGGCGATGATCCGCTTGACCGACGTGCAGAAGGAATATGAGAACGGGACACACGCGCTGCGCGGTGTGACGATGGAGGTCAACGACGGCGAATTCGTCTTTCTCGTCGGTCCCTCCGGAAGCGGCAAATCGACCATCATCAAGCTCCTCACGGGCGAGGTCCTGCCGAGCGGCGGCCGACTGATGATCAATGGCTTCAACCTCAACAACATTTCCGACCGGCAGATCCCGTTGCTGCGCCGGTCTATCGGCGTGATCTTTCAGGATTTCCGCCTGATCGAGAAGAAAACGGTCTATGAAAATCTGAGTTTTGCCATGCGCGCTGTGGGCTCCTCGCCGCGTGAGGCGAAGAAGCGCATTCCCTACGTTCTCAAGCTGGTGGGACTGGACGGCAAGGCCAATCAGTTCCCCAACCAGCTCTCCGGCGGCGAGCAGCAGCGCGTGGCCATCGCGCGCGCGCTCGTCAACAACCCCTATACCATCATCGCCGACGAGCCGACCGGCAACCTCGACCCCGCCCGCTCGCTGGAGATCATGATGCTGCTCGAGCGCATCAACCAGCTCGGCACCACGGTGCTCGTCGTGACGCACGAAAAGGATCTGGTCAACAAGTTCCAGAAGCGCGTCATTACGCTTGAGCGCGGTATCGTCGTGAGCGACGGCATCGGCTACAATATGAGGTGAGACGCGATGAGAAGACACGATTTTGGTTACTTTTTCCACGAGGGCGTGGTGAACCTGTTCAGCCACGGCTTTATGTCCTTTGCGGCTGTCGGCATCACCGTGGCCTGCCTGCTCGTCATGGGCACGTTTTCCCTTGTGGCCTACAACGTCAACGAGCAGCTTCGTCAGCTGGAAAGCGAAAATGAGATCCTTGCTTTTGTGGACGATACGCTCACGGAGGCACAGGGGCGATCGCTCCAGTCTGCCGTCGAGGCGGTGCCGAATGTGAGGAGCGTGCGCTTTATCACGCGCGAGGAGGCCTGCGAGACCTTCGAGAAAAAGTACGAGGGGAAATATGCCCTCGGCGATCTGGACCCGGAGATCCTGCGCGACCGCTTTGCCATTAAGGTGATCGACCTCGGCCGGATGGAGGAGACGCGCGAGGCGGTCAAGAAGGTGACCGGTATCGCGGACGCCCGCGCGGACGAAAACCTGGCGGAGGGCTTCATCACGCTGCGGAACGTGGCGGGCGTGGTGTGCATCGCGCTCATCGCGATATTATTGGTCGTTTCCGTGTTCATCATCTCCAATACCATTAAGCTCACGACCTTCGACCGGCGCGACGAGATCGCCATTATGAAGATGGTCGGCGCGACGAACGGCTTCATCCGCTGGCCCTTTGTGTATGAGGGCTTCATCATCGGCCTTCTGAGCGCGGGCGTCGCCTTCGGCCTGCAATGGCTGCTGTACGCGACCGTCGCGCGGAGCATTTCCGTGTCCGACGCGCTGAATCTCTTCAGCGTTGTGGACTTTGCGACGATATGGAAGCCGGTCGCGCTGGTGTTCGTCGGCGTGGGAATGCTCGTCGGCGTCGGCGGCAGCCTGACGGCGATCCGCAAATTCCTGCAAGTCTGAAAAAGGAGGGCGGCTGCCCATGAGAACAAAACGAGTATTGCGCGCGGCGGTCGCGTTCCTGTTTGCCTTCGGTGTGCTCGCGGCGGACCTGACGCCGCTGCGACTGCCGCCGCAGACGGCCTCCGCCGTCACCCAGGCAGACATCGACAAGCTGAAAAAGGAATCCAACGCGCTCTCAAGCAAAAAAAGCGAGGTGAACAAGCAGCTCAGCGCGCTCAAAAAGGACAAGGCCAACACGCTCAAGCGCAAGGCGCTGCTCGATCAGCAGATCGACCTCATCAGCGAGGAGATCGCCAACACCGAGCAGCAGATCGCGCAGTATGAAGCGCTCATCGAGCAGACCGAGCAGGAGCTCAGCGAGACGCAGGCGCAGGAGGCGGATCAGTACGAGCTGTTCTGCAAGCGCGTGCGCGCGATGGAGGAGCGCGGGACGGTGTCCTACTGGTCAGTGCTTTTCCAGTCGTCGAGCTTTGAGGAGCTGCTCGGCGCGATGGACTTCATCAGCGAGGTGATGGAGGCCGACCAGCGCGTGATCGACGACCTGCGCGTGCTGCAGGCGCAGATCGCGGAAAAGCAGCAGACGCTCGAGACCTCGCTCGCCGAGCAGCAGAGCGCCAAGGAGGCGCTGGCGGTCAAGAACAACGAGCTGCGCGATCAGCGCACCGAGGCGACCGGTCTCATCAAGGAAATGGAGGAGAACGAGGCGGATTATAAGGACGTGCTCGCCGAGATCGAGGCCGAGGAGGAAAAAACGCAGAAGGAGATCGTCCGCCTGAGCAAGGAGCTTGCCGCGCAGCAGGGCAACACAACGGTGACCTACGGCGGCTACATTTGGCCCGTGACGACCAGCAAGCGCGTCACATCGCCCTTCGGCAAGCGCAACACCGGCATCAAGGGCGCCTCCACCAACCACCGCGGCATTGACATCGGCGGCGTGTACTACAGCTCCACCGTCTATGCCGCCAAGGCCGGCACGGTCATCATTTCGTCGAGCAACAGTGTGCGCGGGCAATACATCGTCATCAGCCACGGCAGCGGCAACACGACCACCTACCAGCACCTTTCCAAGCGCTCGGTGAGCGTCGGCGCGGTGGTCAAGCAGGGACAGGCCATCGGCGTGACCGGCTCGAGCGGCGTCGGCAGCGGTCCGCATCTGCATTTTGAGATCACGGAGAACGGTCAGCTCGTCAATCCGCTCAAGTACCTGACGGACTACGTTAAGGCGTGGAACTGAATTTACCGGCATGGAAACAAAGGACTCTCCCATAGAGTAGGGAGAGTCCTTTTTGTGTCGTGGGATAGGGGAGAGAGGGAAAACCATGTTTGGCTTAGTGGAATGGCGCGGCGCGGGCGAGCGATGCGGCGCGCGGGAGAAGTGTTTGGGCGGTGTGCGGTTCCTTGCCGTAGGCATCCGCCGCGGCGACGGCCTGCGGGCGGTGTGGAGCCTGCGTACCGCCGCGCGGACACTGGAACGGTACGGCGTGACGCAGGCGGTCTTTCCGCGGGGGTTTTCCGCGTATGAGCGCTTTGCCGCGCGGGGGATCGTCCCGGTGGATGTGCGGCCACTGCGCGAGGCGGCGGCTGCTGCCATCGCGCGCCGCGTGATGGCACAGCAGGAGATCGCGCCGCGCAGAGCGACCATCGCGCTCTGCGCTCTGCGAGTCACGCGCGCCTATGCCGCGGCGGCGGAGACGCTGGCGGCGGACACGCGCTATTTGCAGCTCTGCACGGCGCAGGGCGGCTGGGAGCTGTCGCAGAGGCTGCGCAGCCGCTTCGGTGTCGCGGCTCCCGTCCTGCGCGTGCCGGAGGGCGCGGACATCGTGCTCTGCTTCGACGATGCGGCAGAGATTTCTGCGGCGAGGGGCATTGTCCTGCCGCTCGGCGCTGCGTCGCTGCGCGTGACCTACGGAGGTGAGCGGGCAGAGAAATGCGGCGGGGAGCCGGAGCAGCTCCTCGCCGCATGGTATGCCTCCCTCGCGCTGCGCGCGGAGGAGATCTGCGTCAAAAGGGTAGCGTGGGATCAGTCCGCAAACATCGGGGTAGAAAGGTAGCGGTCGCCGGTGTCGGGCAGCAGGACGACGATGCGCTTGCCCTGATTCTCGGGACGCTTGGCGAGCCGGGCAGCAGCCCACACCGCCGCGCCGGAGGAGATGCCGACGAGCAGGCCCTCCTTGTGCGCCAGCTCGCGGCCGGTGGCAAAGGCGTCCTCGTTCTCCACCGTGATGATCTCATCGTAGATCTTAGTGTTGAGCGTGTCGGGCACGAAGCCCGCGCCGATGCCCTGGATCTTGTGCGCGCCCGCGACGCCCTTGGACAGGATTGGGGAGCCGGCGGGCTCGACCGCTACGACCTTGACGTTGGGGTTCTGGCTCTTGAGGTATTCGCCCACGCCGGTCAGCGTGCCGCCGGTGCCGACGCCCGCAACGAAGATGTCCACCGTGCCGTCGGTGTCGTTCCAGATCTCAGGGCCTGTGGTCGCGCGGTGCGCGGAGGGGTTTGCGGGGTTGGTGAACTGACCGGGGATGAAGCTGTCCGGCGTCTGGGCGGCCAGCTCCTGCGCCTTGGCAATGGCGCCCTTCATGCCCTTGGCGCCCTCGGTGAGCACCAGCTCCGCGCCGTAGGCCTTCATCAGCTGACGGCGCTCGACGCTCATGGTCTCGGGCATAACGATGATGATGCGGTAGCCGCGCGCGGCGGCGACGGCGGCAAGGCCGATGCCGGTGTTGCCGCTGGTCGGCTCGATGATGACAGAGCCGGGCTTGAGCGCGCCGCTCTTCTCGGCGTCAGTGATCATGGCATAGGCGATGCGGTCCTTGACGGAGCCGGCGGGATTGAAGTATTCGAGCTTTGCGTAGACCTCAGCGCCGAGGTTTTCCGCAGCGGCGAAACGGTTGAGCTTGAGCAGGGGAGTGGAGCCGATCAGGTCGGTAATGGTATCATAAGTCTTCATAACGGTAAACTCCTTTTATTGTAGGTTGTATATTTTTTGAAAGAGAAGTAATTTTAAGAGAGGGGGAAGGCGTTTACCGGCGACATCGGAGCATGAAAAAGGACAGCATAGGCTTGCCTCATTTCTGATTCATATATTTCCTATCGGATTAATAGGCATTGTAACACGATGTTACCTACTTGTCAAGTAGGAATATGAAAAATTTGAGAAAAGAGAAAGACACGACTTTCGTCGTGCCGTTCTCTTGGCGCGGAGCAAGGTGACTCGAACGCACGGCCTCCGCATCCCGAGCACATCGGGGACATTATGCTCGCCTTCCGCAGTATCAGAATGTGGAAGAATATTTGCGAAGCCTTGCATGATGAAACCGCCGCCCCGAACAAAATCGGGGCGGCGGTTTTTACGATGCATCTTGTCATATGACAAGCCGTGACGTAAAATAAACTTGACGTATGACAAGTAATGATACGCAGCAATCTTGAGGTGGGGATGAGCGATGCCCTCAAAACTGCATCATTTAGGGTGCGAAAGCCTCTGTTTTCTCCTCTCAGACCGCCGCAAGCGGGTGGGCGTGGGTGTTTTCCTATGGAACACATTCGAGAGGCAAAGCAGAGGCTTTTTTTGCTGAAATCAACACTTTTCAAAAACCGGAAAGAGAGAACATTTTCGCAGAAATTTTCAGATTCTTCCCTTGGGTACCTTTTCAAATGGATTCCAATCCGATATAATATACCTATCAACCTAACGATACAACATCATGCGAGGTGCCGCCATGAAAACGAAAGATACGCCGAAGCAATACGTCATCTACTCCCGCAAGTCCAAATTCACCGGCAAGGGCGAGAGCATTGAGAACCAGATCGAGCTGTGCCGTCAGTACATCGCCATGCACTTTGGCGAGGATGCGGCGGAAAACGTGCTGGTCTACGAGGACGAGGGCTTTTCCGGCGGCAATCTGGAGCGCCCGCAGTTCAAGAAAATGATGAAGGACTCCCAGAAGATCGCCTTTGCCGCCATCGTGGTCTACCGCCTCGACCGCATCAGCCGCAACATCGGCGACTTTGCCAAGCTCATCGAGGATTTGGGCGACCGGCACATCGACTTCATCTCCATCCGCGAGCAGTTTGACACGTCCTCCCCCATGGGCAGGGCTATGATGTACATTGCGTCCGTGTTCTCTCAGCTGGAGCGGGAGACCATCGCCGAGCGCATCCGGGACAATATGCATGAGCTGTCCAAGACCGGACGCTGGCTGGGCGGCACAACGCCCACGGGCTACGCCTCGGAAAGCCTGTCCAGCGTGACGGTGGACGGCAAGGTGAAAAAAGCCTGCAAGCTCAAACCCATCCCGGAGGAAATTCAGCTGGTCAAGACGATCTTCGAGGTGTTCATGGAGACCGGCTCTCTCAGCAAGACCGACCAGTATCTGCTGGAGCATCGCTGCGTCACGAAGCGCGGCAAGCAGTTCACTCGCTTTGCCATCCGGGGCATTCTCACGAACCCGGTTTACATGATCGCCGACGAGACGGCGTATCAGTATCTGAAAGAAAACAATGTTGACCTGTTTGCCGAGCGCGCAGAATTCGACGGCGAGCACGGTGTCATGGCATATAACCGCACCCTCCAGCGCCCCGGCAAGGCGAATCAGATCCGTCCCATGGAGGAATGGATCGTGGCGGTGGGCAAGCATCCGGGCATCATCGCGGGCAGCGATTGGGTGCGGGTGCAGGCCATGCTGGATGTCAACAAATCCAAGAGCTACCGCAGGCCCCGCAGCAACGTGGCGCTGCTGTCCGGGCTTCTGCGCTGCGGCGAATGCGGCGACTATATGCGCCCGAAGCTGACCAACCGCAAGAATGCGGAGGGCGAGCTGATCTACACCTACATGTGCTCCACCAAGGAGCGCAGCCACGGCACGGTCTGCTCTATGAAAAACTGCAACGGCAACACGCTGGACGCTAAAATCATCGAAGAGATCCGCAAGCTGTCCGCCGACAAGGAGACCCTTACCCGGCTGCTGGCGCAGACCAAGAAGGTCATCAGCGGCAGCAAGGAGGGCTACGACGCAGAGCTGGCGCTGCTCCGGGAAAAACATGCCGAGACGGAAGAGCGCATCAAACGGCTGGTGGAGTCCCTGTCCGTTGCCAGCGACACCTCTGCAAAGTACGTCATGGAGCAGATCGACGCGCTCCATCAGGAGAGCGAGACCCAGCAGCTGCGCCTTGCCGAGCTGGAAGCCCTCACCGAGCAGAGCCGGATGCTCCATCAGGAGTTCGCCTTCCATCAGGGGATGATCGAATCCTTCGCCAGCGCGGTGGATTCTGCCACGCTGGAGGAAAAACGCCGCCTGCTGCGCACCATCGTCAAAAAGGTGGTCTGGGACGGCAAAAATGCCTATGTGTACCTGTTTGCAGAGGACGGAGAGGCGGATTTGCCCCCTGTTGAGCAGCCTATGTATCCGTCAGGAGAGGATAGCGAATGAGATCCTGATGTATTTCCGCTCGCGTAAGAAGCTGCAGGGCGAGGTCTCGCTCTCGGACTCCATCGAGACGGACCAGGACGGCAACGACCTCATGCTGATGGATGTGGTCGGCGTGGACGACACGATGCTCTCCGACCTGCAGGACCGGGAGGACAGCGTGCTGGTTCGCCGTCTGGTGCGCGAATGCCTGACCGACCGCGAGCGCGAGATCGTCACGCTGCGCTACGGCCTCGGGGGCCGGATGCCGCGCACCCAGCGCGAGATCGCAAAAAAACTCGGCATCTCAAGAAGCTATGTCTCCCGCATCGAAAAGCGGGCGCTGGAAAAGCTCGAAGAAGCCATCGGCGAGCGCGGCTGACCCCTTGCAATTCCGCGCCGCAGCGGGTATAATACGACTGAAAATTTTGCCGGTGGGGAGGACTGTTCCATGTACTATATCGGCATTGACCTTGGCGGAACAAACATCAAGGGCGCGCTTGTGAGCGAGACGGGCGAGATCGCGCGGGAGGTGAGCCGTCCCACGCGCGTTGAGCTGGGCGCGGAGGCGGTCTGCGACGGCATCGCCGCAGTCATCACAGAGCTTTCGTCCGGCGTGGACCGGACCTCGCTCGGCGGCGTCGGGCTCGGCTGCCCAGGAACGGTGGACGACGAGACCGGCCGCGTGCTCTACGCGAACAACCTCGGCTGGAAGAACTTTGACCTGCGCGCGGCGGTCAAGTCGCGCACGGGCTTTGACCTGCGCATCGGCAACGACGCGAACGTGGCTGCGCTGGCGGAGGTGCTGGTCGGCTGTGCCAAAGGTGCGCAGAGCGCCGTGATCGTCACGCTCGGCACAGGCGTCGGCGGCGGCGTGGTGCTGGACGGCAAAATGCTCACGGGCTACACCGGCGCGGCGAGCGAGCTGGGCCACATGGTCATCCGCGCGGGCGGCGAGGAATGCACCTGCGGACGGCGCGGCTGCTTTGAGGCTTATGCCAGCGCGACTGCGCTCATCCGCGAGACAAAGCGCGCGATGGCTGCGCATCCCGAGAGCCGGATGCACGCCGCTGCCGAGGAGAACGGTGCGGTGGACGGACGCACGGCGTTCATCGCGGCGCAGCGCGGCGACGCCGCCGCGCAGGCGGTGGTGGATCGCTATCTGGACGACCTCGCCTGCGGCGTTGCCAACATCGTCAACATCTTTTTCCCGGAGGTCATCGCGCTCTCCGGCGGTGTGGCCAATCAGGGCGACACGCTGCTTGTCCCGCTGCGGGAGAGGGTGCGGGCGCTGAGCTATGGCTCACGCTATGCCGTGCGTCACACGCGCATCGAGCTCTGTACGCTCGGCTACCGCGCAGGCGTCATCGGCGCGGCGCTGCTGGCGAAGCAGAGCTGAAAGGAAGAACAGAACAATGGCAAGGAGGGCAGCCGCTGCGGCGGCTGCCCTCCTTGCTGCACCAGATGATGAGAGTTATCCCGCGGCCCTTGCCGCGGCGAGCCCGTAGAGCCCATTCGTCGGGTCCTGCCAGAGCGGGAGGTGGATGGGGCGGTAGGTGAAGAACACGAACGCGAAGGCCAGCGCCCACAGCAGGAGAAAGCCGGCGAGCTGCCACGCGCCGCCGCGCAGCGCGCCGCGCGTGAGCAGACGGAAGCTCATAAGGTAGAGCAGCGCGTCCGCGAGAAAGAAAATGGCGATGTTCACCCAGTCCGGCGTTTTGCCGAACATCCCGCCGAGCGAGTAGAAGAGCACGGGGATCGCGAGCAGACCGAGCAGAATGGACGCGGCCTTGGCGGCAAAGAAGCTCCGCAGCGGCTCGGCAAAAACGATGAATTGCACCATGGTGAAGAGAAAGAACGGCACGAACAGCAGCTTCATGTGCTCCCAGGTGGACTCGTTGACGGCACAGAACGCCGCGATGAGCGGATTGCCTCCGGTCCACTCGTACACGAAATGCAGCAGCGTACCGACCGCGCCGGTGAACGCGAAGCCGATCAGCTCCCAACGCAGCAGCCTTTTTTGCATAAGGACACCTCCGTTTATTTGCTTTGTCCATTGTATGGATTTCGGCGTCATTTTATCCCACGCGATACAAAAACCGCCCGGCCGTCCTTGACGCGGCGGGCGAAAACCGCTATACTCATTATGGTTATCTGCCGCGCGGCGGTGCCGGACAAAGAAAGAGAGGCTTCGGCGGAGCTCGCCGATGATTTCGGAATGGATGAGCAGATGTCCCCGCTCGCGGGGAGGCAAAATATTGAATTTACCAACCGTCAGCTCGTGAGCCTGATTTTGCCGATGCTGGCCGAGCAGCTGCTCGGCATCACGGTGGGTCTTGCGGACTCGCTGATGGTCGCGACCGTGGGCGATGCGTCGATCTCGGCGGTGTCGCTCGTGGACAGCGTCAGCGCGCTGATGATCTACATTTTCTCCGCCATGGCGACCGGCGGCGCGGTCGTGGCCGGTCAGTACCTCGGCCGGCGCGAGCGGGAGGAGGCATGCCGCAGCGCGCAGCAGCTCATGGTGCTGCTCGGCGTGGTGTCGCTGGCGGTGACGGCGCTTTTATACCTGTTTCGGGACCTGATCGTCACCCGCCTTTTCGGGCACATCGACGCGGACGTCATGGAGGCGACGAACATCTATTACAGCTACGTTATGGCCTCCATTCCGGGCATCGCGCTCTACAACGGCGGCGCGGCGCTCTTCCGCACGATGTCGCGCTCCGGCGTGTCGCTCAAGGTCTCGCTGCTGATGAACGGCATCAACGTGGCGGGCAACGCCATTTTGATCTTCGGCCTCGGCTTCGATGTGGCGGGCGTCGCCATTCCCACGCTCGTCTCGCGCACGGTGGCGGCGGTCGTGATCGTGTGGCTGCTCTTCAACGAAAAGCTCGAGCTGCATCTTTCTGACATCCGCGCGTTCCGCTTTGAAAAGCGCGTCATGCGCAACATCTTCCGCATTGCCATCCCCAGCGGAGTGGAGAACGGGATGTTCCACTTCGGACGGCTCATCCTCTTCAGCCTCATCTCCACCTTTGGCACGGCGAGCATCACGGCCAACGCCATCGGCAATACGATGGGCAATTTCCATGTGTTTGCAGGGCAGGCCATCTGCATGGGCCTGACGACCGTGGTGAGCCAATGCGTCGGCGCGGGCGCCTATGACCGCGCGCGGTACTATATGAAAAAGCTGACCGTTGCGACCTATGCGGTCATGGCGTTTATCAACATCACGCTGATCCTCTGCATCCCGCTCATTCTGCGCGTGTACGACGTCGCGCCCGAAGCGGCAGTGCTGGCCCGTGAGGTCATGCTCATCCACGGCGGCAGCGCCATCCTCCTCTGGCTTCCGTCGTTTATGATCCCATATTTTCTGCGCGCCGCGGGCGACGCGACCTATACCATGGTCGTGAGTATGCTCACCATGTGGCTCGTGCGTGTGCTGGGAGCCTATGTCATCGGCCGCTATCTCGGCTATGGCGTAGTCGGCGTGTGGTTCGCCCACGCGATCCTCGACTGGGCGACGCGCAGCGTCATTTTCTACGCCCGCTACCGCAGCGGAAAATGGGAGCGCATGGCGATCCGATCATAGCGAAAGTGCAAAAAAAGAAAAGCCGCGCGGTCACGGCGTTTCTTTTTTCCGGTCTTACATTTCCACGGTGATGTTGTCGGTCCCGTGCTGCTCAAATTCACCTAAGTACACATCCATGCGCTCGCGCAGCTCGTCGTAATTTTCCGGCGTGGGCGCGTCGGAGTCCATGTCGCGCAGGGCGAGCTCCTGGGCGAGGATCTCGAAGAACATCGTGTCCTCGTAAGCGAGAATAGCCTCATGGATGCCGCCCTCGGCGAAGGCGCGCGAGGGGATCAGCTCGCCCTGATAGGACTCGACCAGCGGCACCATGCCGTGGTTGATGCAGTTGGAGAAAACGGTGCTCTCCACCTCGTCGTACTCGCGGATGCGGTCGTCGCCGCGCGTGGAGTTGAGCACCCAGTTGCCGATATAGACCAGATCAAGAAGACGGCGGAATTGCTTTTCCGTCAATTCGATTTTCATGCTGCGCCTCCTGTGATGCAGATTTCAGTTTCCATGATGATAGCACACTCTGCGTCAAAATGCCATAGCAAAAACAGGCAGAATGTGAAAAAAGAAAGGGGGATCGCTTGTGAAAGAGGACGTTTCCGTCCGCGTGTGCGGCGTGCAGCGCTGCCCCGGCGCGGAGGAGGATGTAAGCGAGCTGGTGTGCGAGGGCGTCTTCAAGCATACGGCGGACGGCTGGCTGCTCGCCTACGAAGAGCCGTCGGAGGCCGGCACCGTCAAAACACTGCTCCGCTTCGCGGACAGCCGAGTCACGCTCACGCGCCGCGGCGCGGTGCGCAGCGAGATGACCTTCGCGGCGGGAGAGTGCCATACCATATTCTATGAGCTTCCCCTCGGACGCTTGACAATGGAGCTTCACACGGACAGCGTTTGCGCGTCCTTTGACGGAGCGTGCGGCACGCTGGAGCTATGCTACCGCCTGACGGTGCGGGACGAAACGGTGAGCGAGAACCGGCTCGCGGTCACGCTGGCCCCGCGCTGAGCGGAAAAACGCTGCATTCAGGCCGATTCTGCCAAAGGACCAAATCGGAGAGCGCCGATGTGGTCATTTTGCTGTGACAAACGGAAAAAACGGGCGGAAATGCCAAAAAGCGGCAGTCAAATTTGAGCTAAATGCACATAAAAAGAGGCGGAAGTGCTGCTGAATCTATGACTGGTATACAATCTGCAACTCTAACTGGTACTTGCGAACCTGTTAATTTAGTATAAAGTAGTAAATGACAGCGAATTGACCAAAAAAAGACGGGAAGGAAGATCGGTTTTTGGCTCTCGCGTCAATCTATCTTTTAAGGAGAGAGAAGAAAGTGGAAAATAACACCACGAAAAGCAGAGGCAGCCTGAAGGCTCTGTTCCTCATCCCCTCGATCATCGGCGTTATCCTGTTCATGATCCCCGTCAAGAATGCGGACGGTGATTGGACGGTCGTCGTCAAGATCATCGCGGACATCATCTCCGGCGCCATCGGCGGCTTCCTGCCCCTGCTGTGCGTCATCATCCTGACGGTCTCCGCCGTCATGTGCCTTGTTGCGTTGGGAAAGCCCAAGTTCATCATGGATAGCCCCATCCTCAAGGAATGCTTTTCCTGCGGCCCCATCTGGGTCGTCATCCGTGTGCTGGCCGCCATCTTCGTGTGGCTGACCTACCTCGGTGTGGGCTCTGAGGGTACCGGCCTTGTGAGCCTCATCACCAGCGGCGATCAGGGCGGCTTCGTGCTCTACGATCTGCTCACCACCCTCGTCATCATCTTCGTTATTGCAGCCATCCTGTTGCCTCTGCTGCTTGACTTCGGCCTGCTCGAGTTCGTCGGCGCAAAGCTCACCAAGGTCATGCGCCCGCTCTTCAAGGTCCCCGGTCGTGCCGCGGTCGACTGCATCACCTCATGGATCGGCGACGGCACCCTCGGCGTTATGCTCACCTGCAACCAGTACGAGGGCGGCTACTACACTGCCAAGGAAGCGAGCATCATCGCGACGCTCTTCTCCGCTGTTTCCATCACCTTCACCCTCGTCGTTCTCGATACGGTCGGTATGCTCGACAAGTTCGGCATCTACTACCTGATCGTCTGCCTCGTCGGCATCGTCTGCGCCATCATCTGCCCCTATCTCTACCCGCTGCGCAACAAGCCCGACACCTATCTGGTTCCCGGCAAGGCCGCTCCCGACACCCTGCCCGAGGGCTACAAGAACTCCACTGAGTACGGCATGGACCTCGCGCTCAAGCGCGTCGCGCAGCACAAGGGCATCGGCGAGTTCTTCGCCAGCGGCGCCAAGAACGCCTGCAGTATGTGGTTCGGCGTTCTGCCCACCGTTATGGCGGTCGGTACCGTTGCTCTGATCCTCGCCAACCACACCCCGATCTTCGCCTGGCTGGGTCTGCCCTTCAAGCCCCTGCTGGAGCTGCTCGGTGTGCCCGAGGCCGGTGCGGTTGCCTCCACGATGATCGTCGGCTTCACCGATATGCTCACGCCCGCCATTCTGATCGCGGAGTGTGCCAGCGATATGGCCCGCTTCATCGTCGCGGTCGTCTCCGTCACGCAGGTGCTCTACCTCTCCGAGGTCGGCGGTCTGATCCTCGGCTCCAAGCTGCCCCTCAACATCTGGGAGCTGTTCGTGATCTTCCTTGAGCGTACTATCATCAGCCTGCTGATCGTCTGCCCCATCGCGCATTTGATGTTTTAAGTAAGACGGGCAGGATCATCGTTACATAGCAAACGAGAGCCGGAGCACCGTAGAGGTTCTCCGGTTCTTATTTCACCAGGCGCTGCGCACGGAAGGAGAAAGCATGGACGTCAAGCTGGATAAACAAAGCAAAATACCGGTCTATCTGCAGATCGTGGATCAGCTTCGCGCGCAGATCATGTGCGGTGCGCTGCCGTCCGGCAGCGTGCTGCCCTCGGAGCGCGGCCTGGCTCAAATGCTTGAGGTCCACCGCAATACGGTCGTCAAGGCGTATGGCGAGCTCAAGAGCGACGCATGGATCGAGTCCCGGCAGGGCATCGGCTACGTCGTCGCCGTCCCGCCCGCGGCGGAGGACGGCGGGGAAGGGGAGGCGGGAGCCTCCGACAAGCCGAGCCGCCGCGTGAACTGGATCAATGAGATCAAGGATCGCCACCTCGACATGGAAAAGACCTTTGACGATCTTTTCCAGCGCTTTACCGACGAGAGCAAATACTCCCTCGGCAGCGGCATCTCCACCAACGAGGTGTTCCGTCCCGAGCGCGTCGCGCACGACATCGCGCCGCTGATGACGAGCGCGGGCTGCTGTCAGTATTTCTACAGTCCCTACAAGGGCGATAAGTTCCTGCGGCAGAAGCTCGTCTCTTTCCTCAGCACCAAGGGCGTCAAGGCGTCCACCGGCGAGATCCAGATTCTGTCCGAGACGAATCAGGCGGTGGACTTCATCGTGACGCTCCTCGTCCAGCCCGGCGACACCGTGGTCATGGAGGAGCCGGTCCACCCGGATATGTCTCGCGCGATGGAGCTGGCCGGCGCGAAGATCCTCACCGTGCCGGTGGATCAGGACGGGATGCGCGTGGACCTGCTTGAAAAGCTCATCCTTCACAAGCATCCGCGCTTCATTTTCGTCAACTCGAGCTTTCACGATCCCACCGGCCACATCCTCTCGCTGGAGCGGCGGAAGAAGATCATCGAGATCTCCAACACCTACCGTGTTCCCATCGTGGAGGAGGACGCCGCGAGCGAGCTCGTTTACGAGGGCGAGAAGCTGCCGCCCATCAAGGCGTTCGACACGCTGGAAAACGTCATTTACATCTATTCCTTCTCGCTGACCTTTGTCACGGGCCTGAGCATCGCGGTCGTCGTGGCGAACGCCGACGTCATCCGCAGCCTGAGCTATCTGGTCTCCGTGCGCCTGATGGCGTCGGACTGGATGACGCAGAAGCTGCTGGGCCGCTATCTCGACGACGGCACCTACTATAAGGCGCTCGATGAGTTCCGCGCCAGCTACAGCCGCAAGCAGCGGCTCGTGTGTGAGAAGCTCGACGAGATGGCTGCCCTCGGCGTGTCCTATGAGCGACCGCGCGGCGGCGTGTACATCTGGTGCCGCCTGCCCGACGGGGTGGACAGCAAGCAGTTCATCAACCGGGCCTACAACATGGGCCTGATCCTCATTCCGGGCTATGTGTTCTACCCGTTCAAGAACGGCGGGCGGAACTATGTCCGCATCAACTACTCCTATGAGTCGGACGAGCGCCTGCTCGCCGGCATGGAGGTCTTCCGCGCGGCGCTGCTGGAGTCGCTCGAAGGCTGACTGGCACATGAAAAAAGCAAAACACTGATACTACCATTTTTCGCGCGGCCGAGTATACTGGTTTTAGTGAAAAACTATGAGAAACGCGCGAGCATCCAGATAAAAAGTGTTGAATCTGAATAAGCCGGCCGACGAATTTCCGGCTGCTGTTCAGACCGTTGGGAGGGCTACGCATTGCGCCGCCGTCCCGGGAAAGGAGCAACTATGTACCCCGGTATCCATAATTTTTCAGAGATCGGAAAGCTCAATAAGGTTCTGCTGCATCGCCCCGGCAAGGAGCTGGAGGCGCTGACGCCTGCCACGCTCGAGCGTCTGCTGTTCGACGACGTGCCCTACCTCAAGATCGCGCAGGAGGAGCATGATAACTTCGCCCGCGTGCTGCGTGAGAACGGCGTCGAGGTCGTCTACTATGTCGACGAGGTCGCCAAGGCCATCGCCGATCCCGCCCGCCAGATCCAGCTGGTGAACGACTTCCTGAACATCAGCAAGATCCATGCCAAGGGCCTGCGCGCGTCCATGACAAGCTATCTTCTGAATATGCCCCCCAAGCAGATGGTCGCCGAGCTGATCGCCGGCATCAAGCGCAGCGAGGTCGCCACCAAGGAGGCCACCTCCCTCATGGACCTCGTTGAGGACGACTATCCCTTCGTCTCCGACCCGATGCCCAACCTCTACTTCACCCGCGACCCCGGCGCCTGCGTCGGCAACGGCATCAACATCCACCGGATGCACACGCCCGCCCGCAAGCGCGAGAGCCTGCTGCTCAAGTATATGTACCTCTACAACCGTGACTTTGCCACGGAGGAGAACAAGCAGTGGTACGACCTTTCCGACAGCTACTCCATCGAGGGCGGCGACGTGCTCGTGCTCTCCAAGGACATCGTGGCGGTCGGCCTGTCCCAGCGCACCACCGTCTCCGGCGCGGAGACCTTTGCCCGCAACCTGCTGCAGAACTCCGACTTCAAGAAGGTCCTTGCCTTCGATATCCCCGAGACCCGCGCGTTCATGCACCTCGATACCGTCTTTACGATGGTCGATTACGACAAGTTCACCATCCATCCGGAGATCGAGGGCCCGCTGAGCGTCTACGAGATGATGCTCGACGAGCACGGCGAGCTGAAGTTCGCCGCCCTCAAGGACGAGCTGAAGGATATTCTGGCTCTTGAGCTCAAGCTGCCTGCGGTCGACCTGATCCGCTGCGGCGGCGGCGATCTGCTGGCTGCGCAGCGCGAGCAGTGGAACGACGGCTCGAATACCCTCTGCATTGCGCCCGGGCGCGTCATCACCTATGACCGCAACTACGTCACCAACGAGCTGCTCGTCAAGAAGGGCATCGACGTCATCACCATCCCGTCCGCGGAGCTTTCCCGCGGCCGCGGTGGCCCGCGCTGTATGTCCTGCCCGGTCAACCGCGACGGCCTGTAAGCGTCTGGCGAGCTTTTCAAGCGGAAAGCAGGCGTCGGCGGCGAATCCCGCCGCTGACGCCTGCATATTTTATCGGACGAGAGTGCTCGCTGCGGTATAATCAAACGAAAACAGTAAAAAATTTGAAAAAGGGCTTGCATTTTGCGCTTCACAGTGCTATACTACCTTTGTTGTATGAAAGGACACGCGCCGTTAGCTCAGCTGGATAGAGCGTCTGGCTACGGACCAGAAGGCCGGGGGTTCGAATCCCTCACGGCGTACCAAAAGTCCTCGAAATCGTCTGATTTCGAGGACTTTTGCTTTTCATAAGTTCCGTTTTTGGGGTACCGCTTTTTTCTGACCCAAACGCTGACCCCAACGGGAGCGGGTAGCGGAAAGCATCAGACGGCACAGGATAGGATATTTCCCATTGTTTGCGCCGCTTTGAGTTGCGCATCGGTGGTGACGTGGGCGTAGGTGTCCAGCGTAAAGCCCGCGGAGTAGTGGCCCAGCATCGAGGACACCGTTTTTACATCCACGCCGTTTTGCAGCGCCATGGTTGCGAAGGTGTGGCGCAGGTCGTGGAATCGGATGCGGGGCAGTCCCGCCCGTTTCAGCACCCGCTGGAGCATGTGCAGGACGCTGTCCGGTGACATGGGGCCTCCGGTGGGTGATGGGAATACCCATTCGCTGTTCCCAACTTTGCATTTCTGCATTTTCAGAACGCTTATCGCATCTGCCGACAGGGGCAGCGTTCGATAGGCGTTTTTCGTTTTCAACGGTGCTTCGACTACTTTGCCGTTTTGCCGTGAGATGGCCCTTTGGATTTTCAGCACACCGCGGTCGAGGTCAAGATCTGCCCATTTCAGCCCCAGCAGTTCCCCACGGCGCAGCCCGGTGGCGAGGTCGAGGTAGTAGAGCTCGTACACGCCGCTGTCCCTGGCCTCCCGGAAGAAGGCGCTGAGCTGATCCGAGGTCAGCGTCCGCATCTCCTTGTGTTCCACCTTTGGCAAGGCGCAGCCCTGCGTGGGATTTTTTGTGACAAGGTGCTGCTCGATAGCGAGGTTGTACGCCGAGCCGATCATCTGGTGGATGTTTCGCACGGTTTTCGGTGCTAACCCTTTCGGCTTTTTCTTGGCCTCGATGCGGTCAACCCGACCACCGTCCAGCAGGTGCTTGTAGAATCTCTGTAAGTCCAGAGAAGTGAGTTCTGCCAGCGGGATGCTGCCGATCTGCGGCTTGATGTGGTTTTTCAGAAAACCTTGGCTGGTCTTGAACGTGGACGGTCTGAGTTTCACCTTGGCGTAGTTCTCCATCCAGACCTCCAGCCATGTTCCCACCGTGTAGGTCCTGGCCCGTCCGTAGTCGATGCCCACGTTTTCCTCGATGGCTTTCTTCAGCTTTTCTTTTACTTCCGTTTGCGTCTTGCCGAGGACGTTCTTGATGATGGCTTTGCCAGTTTCCGGATCGTGACCGACAGTGTATCTTCCCTCCCATCGACCGTCCTTTCGTTTGCGGATGTTCCCTTCCCCGTTCGCTCGTCTTTTCGGCATGGTATCAGCCCCTTTCGCAACGAACAATACCGTAACCAAGGGAACAAAGCTACCGAAAAACGGAATCGTTATCAAAAAGTTATCATTTGCACTCCCCCCTAAGTGAGGAGCCTTATCTTTGCCTATTGCGGCGCAAATTCTGCGCTGCCGGAGGCATTCTTCTTTGGTTACAGCGGTGCAATTTTCGAACGGCTGAGCAGCTCTTTTTATTGACTACAGCAGCGCAAAATATGCGCGATCCACACCGAAAATTTCTCTCACTTGGAAATCACTTTTTTGGGCGGTTGAAAACAGCGGATTCCTCAACCGCCTGCGGAACGTCCACCTTGAAAAGTCCGCTGTCACGGGCATTTGCCGTCCCTCACGTTCACCTACGACTGCGAAAACGCCTCTCAAGGTGCACCTTAGACTGCGGTTTCAAAACCTCGGAAAGCCCCGCACTGCGGGGCTTTGTGGGCGGGCCGCGGGCGCTTGCGACTGCGGCCCTTTATCTTGCTATAAATAAGATGCGTTGAATCTCTCAATAATTATCCGTTTTCCTTGCGCATTTACCGTATGCTATCCTCGTCCAACGGTGACGATGATATAATTTCCTCATGCAGACAGAGGTTCCCTGCTTTATCCCTGCGGCACTGTCCGCTTTACAGCAGTATGGGACCTCTCCCTTATGGGATTTCATGAATGAGCCGGATGCGGGAGTGATCTCTCCGCAGATTTCTATGCAGGATATGACTCATAAGGACATGAGGAACTGTCTGTACATCAACAGGAAAGGCAGGTGCCAACACTATGTTCATTGTCGGGATCGACATTGCCAAACGGAGTCACGAAGCCATCATCATCGCTGAGGATGGCCAGGTTGTCCGCAAGGCATTCAGCTTCCGGAATAACTGTACCGGCTACAATCTGCTACTGGAACAGGTACGGAGACTGACCCTTGTAAAGAGCCAGATCGTATTCGCCATGGAATCCACCGCCCACTATTGGCTGGCACTCTACGCCAGACTTTTGAAAGACGGATACACAGTCATGGTTCTGAATCCTATCCAATCCCATTCCCTGCGGGAGCTTTACATCCGCAAGGCCAAAACCGATGCCAGAGATTCACTCATCATTGCGGACCTTGTCCGCTTCGGTCGCTGCAAAGCCAGCAACGTACCTCAGGACAAAATCCTGGCTCTGCGAGAGCTGTGCCGCAGCCGCGCCTATCTGGTAGACATGGCCGCTGATCTGAAGCGGAAGCTGATTGCCTTATTGGACAGAATATTTCCGGAGTACGAATTCCTGTTTGATTCTGTTTTCAGCAAGGCTTCTATTGCCGTACTAAGCAAATACTCTACACCCCAAAAAGTGAAAAATGCAAATCTCAGGAAACTGACGGATATCCTTATGGAAAGCAGCAACGGACATTTTGGCGAGTGGAAGGCCCATCAACTGAAAGAGGCCGCCTGCAGCAGCTTTGGGATCGATGACAGCGACGGTGTGTATTCCACGTTGCTTGGGATGTTCCTTGAGCAGATCCTGCCTTTAACTGCACAGGCAGATTCTCTGGAAAAATAGATATCCGTATTCTTCCAAGAGTTTAATAACCCTTTAAACTCTATACCGGGAGTTGGGACTGTTCTCGCCGCAACAATTTTAAGCGAGATCGGTGACATTACTCGCTTTTCTTCTGCCGATAAGCTGTTGGCTTACGCAGGACTTGATCCATCCGTGAAGCAGTCCGGCGAATTTAAGAGTAACCAGAATCGTATGTCCAAGCGGGGATCTCCTTATTTACGTCGTGCTATTTGGCTGGCATCCACGGTAGCAGTGCATCGTGATCCGATGTTTCAAACCTATTACGAAAAGAAAATATCCGAAGGTCTGCATTACATGAACGTGATTGGTCATGTCAGCAGAAAGATGACCGCTGTGATCTTCGCTGTCCTCCGGGATGGACAACCGTACCAACCTGTTTTACAAACTGCCGATTGACCGAGCCGCGTCATTTTCATTCGGCCCGCAAAGGGTCTGGTTCTTTGCGCCCTTTTCCGATATACCCCTTATACACGCAAACTGTAATTTTATCCCTTGACAAACCCATAGCCGACTGCTTTCTTTTTCGTCCTCGGAAAAGCCGCAAAAGCGCAGGAAACGCAGTCATACCAACGTTTCCAACACATTGGTCGCACGGCCTTCAACACCTCCGGCGCAAACGCCGCAACGTTCGTTTCGAGGGACTGCGGCGGGTACACACTTGCCTTCGCCAACAGGATCGCACACAGCGGCTCACACGGCGAAACACGGGCCTTCCCTCCCTTGGCCACAGCACGGTCTTGTGCTGCCAGCGAAATCGCCACCATAAGAACAGCCGGAGGAAGCGGATGCACGCCTATGGCGTGTGTCCGCTTCCTCCGGCGTCGCGGCCCCGCTGGGCTGCGTGATCTTTTCCGTTTCTGTCGAAATTGCGGCTTGTATGCCCTGCGCTCAGGGCCTTTCCGTGTGTGCGAGGCGAGGGGTGGTATCACTACCCTCAGCGCGCTTTACGTGCTGCTGAAACGCCGGACGGCCGCTTGTCAAAACGGCTCATTTGCCGTTTTCTGAGGTCAGGTGGGCGTAGTTCCCCGCACGGTGCCTATTTCTTGCTAATATGCAGATAACCTTGCCGGGAAATTCGGTTGCAAACGCTTTCGCGTTATTCTTAGTATACGCTGTGTTGTAAAATTGCTTTCCGTGCGAGCGTCAAAGCGGTTCGCTTCACTACTCTATTCATTTGCCTGTCTGATCTGGTATTGTTTAATCTTTCGTTGCAACGTCTGCCGTGGAATATTGAGAATTTTCGCAGCCTCTGTGATGTTACCAGAAGTTGCTGTAAAGGCCCGCTGAATCAGTTCCCTTTCATAGATATTCACCGCCTGATCAAGTGAATCCTTTGGCGGAAAATTCTGCATGCTCTCTTCCATGCTTAAACGAGCGAGCGTGCGGTAGCGCTTTTCAATATCAGAAAAGCGCAATGTATCGCTTTTGCTGTCTACAACGCTCATTCCATAAATCACAACTTGCTCCAGTTCACCAGTATTGCCCGGCCATGCGCACTCCTGCAATTTATCGATAAGTTTATTGGAGATATAGCGGATATTTTTATGAAATGTCTTATTATGTTTCTTGATATATGTTTCAACAAAACAACGAATATCCTCTCTACGCTCACGTAGAGGCGGAATTGAAATCGAAAGCTTGCTGAGATAATAGTATACGTCCTGACGAAGCGTTCCGTCCTCTATGCACTGTTTCGGGTCTCGGCTGAGAGATGCAATGATCTTGACATCCAGTCGGCGAGCGGCCGCTCCGTCTGCCGCATAAAGCGCGCCGTTTTGCAGAACGCGCAGAAGTTTATACTGAAGATACGGTGGCATTCCGTCGATCTCATCAAGGAAGACCGTACCACCGTCGGCAAGCTCTAAAATGCCCTTGCTTTCCGGCACACCAAACAAAACCTTCTCCAGAAGAGTCTCCGGTGTTGCTGCACAGTTCTGAGAAAGAAACGGCGCAGCACGTCGCTCGCTGCTATTGTGGATTGCGTGTGCAAACATCTCTTTGCCGGTACCGATCTCGCCGCAAAGCATCACAGGAAGATTGCAGGAGGAAACGACCTTGATATATTCCTTGGCACTTCTCATCTGGCGGTTGATCGCAATAATATCGTCATACTCGTAGATGGCACGCATCTGACTCACGAGCTTATGCGTCTGTTCCCTGCGAAAACTATCCTCTGTAAGGGATATTTCCACGCGATCGCTCCCAGACTCATTTTCACCAGATTCCTGACAAGAAAGGTCAATGGCGCCGACGATACGGTCACCGCTACGAATGGGGATAGAAAAAGCAGTGATGGTAATGCCATCTTTTCCGATGCGCTTTACATATTGTTTTTCCTCATAGATGGGCCCCCCTGTCTGCATAGCACGATAAAGGGTGCTATTCTCCGGCGTTAGATTTTCATATACATCGAGGTAACGTTTTCCTATCAGCTTCTGGGATTCATCCAGATTAGACAGCTTTCCATTAAACTTTGCCGAAAAAAGGACTTCCCCTTCCAAATTAAGAATGGTAATGCCGTCGATATAGCCGTCCTTAAACGGCAGATTTTTGATTTCGGCCATGTCCGCCAGCATCCCCCTTTTTATCAATATATTATATATTTTAACAAATCTGATTGGTATAATCAAGCCCCGCCAAACAAACTCACTTAAATACGCGGATACGTTGCAGGCCTGTCGAATAGGACAGGCCTGCAACGCAAGGGAGATTGCTGCATATTTATGAGGCAGGTAGAGAGACGATCGACATTGAGTTCTCCGCTTAATAGCCGTCAACACCAACAGCAGGGCGATCCAGCGGTTCCTTGATCCACCACCACTTCATCACGAGGTTGATGATAATGCAGACCGCCATGATGGCAACCTGAATGCCGATGAACAGCCAGTGCTGGCCGTTAAGCAGTATCATAGGCCCGAACGACCATGTGAACAGTTCGCTGAAGGTTGTAAAAATACAAGCAAACGCCGTATCATTGAGGGTGAGCGACTTATTCTCGGGGTCAACGATGCGCAACAGGATAAATCCGATCGCAAAAACGCCGGTGGAATAGCCGAAAACAAACAGCGCGCGCTCAAACCAGCTACCCTTATTCATTGCAGGGCCAAAGTACATCAGGGTAATGACGACGATGAAAATACCGAACAGGAGCAGCATTGCCAGCGGCATTGCATACTTAACGATGATGCCAAGATTGATGGATGCGATACCGAAGAACACAAGGTAGTCCGTGCAGGTTCCGGTGATACGGTTCGTAACGTTGTTATCAATGTAGTAATTTACATGGGTCTTTTTGAAAATGTAGAAGAGCAGCAGCCCGACGAGGAAGGAATACAGATAAGAGGGACCATCAAAGTTAAACTTATCATAGAAGAACTTATAGAGCAGTCTCCCCGCCCCAGCTGCAACCATAAGAATTGCAAAGTGCCAAGCGAGCGGATCAAGCACGACCGAAGAAGTAGTTGCCTTACCAAGTTCCGTGCGCTTTTCCTTGGGAACAAGGCCGGTCTTCAATTCGCCGGAAAGATAGCTAAAATCGCTGATGTATTTGGTCCAGCCCTTTTTGGTGCCGAGTTTAATGAAGAACATGCCGCCGAACACTCCGGCAAGGATGCCGACCGTGGCACATGTCTGACCGATATCCAGCGCGTCAGTGAAGCCGAGATTTGCAAAGCTGCTGCCGACGGCGGCCGCCGTGCCGTGACCACCGGAGAAGCCAGCTGCCAGCAGCAGACCGAAGCCATAGTTGATCTCAGGCCACAGCTTTGAGATCAGTAGAATGGAAAAGGCCGGAGCGAGACCGTACTGGATGACCTGCGCGACCATCTTGTAGGAGAGGTAGGAGCACATACGGCCGACCTCGCCGTTGTTCTTGCCCTTATTCATGCTGAAGCCGTTGAGGCCAACACCGGCGAAGATGATAAGAATGAGCATCGTCGGATAGGAGCCAATCTTATCAGACATTGGCAGAAATCCGGGCAGAAGATAACGGAAAGCGAGACCCATAAAGCCGGCCAGCATACTGGCGGGGATAAAGAAACGCTGGAAGAATTTGATTTTCGCACGGAGCAGCTGACCCAACATAATAAAGACCGAGGCTACCGCAAAATCAAGTAGAAAATCGTTGACTGTCATGTTGTCGTTCCTCCTAAAAATATTGATTCGGGCTTACCTGTCGCCCCAGAGATTCAGTTTGGTGCCGAGACCGAGACGCTGGGCGTTCTGATAGATCTCATATCCCCACGCAACATCCTCAACGGGCATTCCGTCCATGATGTAAATGACACGTTCCTTATCGCTCTTGCGGCCGGCGGCCTTGCCTGCGACCACATCGCCGAGATTTACGATGCTGTCCTTGGCAATCTCACCGCCGTACACCAGATCCATCATATAACCGCAGATTCCGCTGAGGTTTGTGGCATAGCCGCCAGGTTCATCGCGTAGCTCATTGGCGTAGGCCTCGTACATTTTCCAGTTGTCCACAAGGATCGTGGACTCGCACATCATTTTTTTGCTGATGTCGGCGCTTGCGGGCAGGGAGAGCAGCACGCCTTCCTTGAGCCATTCGTCCTCAATTTTCGGGGAGACAGCGCCGGAAGTAACGACATTGACTACATCCGCATCACGCACGGCCTGCTCGATGCTGTCGGCGGCGACCGCCTTGACATGGAAGTTCTTTTTCAGCTCATCGCAGTAGCTCTGCGCGGCATCACGGTTCAGGTCGTAAACGCGGACCTCCTTAATGTTTTTTAGCACCAGAAGCAGGGCGTTCGTGCAGGAGCGGCCAACCACGCCCGCGCCGATCTGGGTAAGAACCTCGGCGTCCCTGCGGGCATAGTATTTGGCGCCAAGTGCGGGGATCGCGCCTGTACGGGTCGCGCTGAGGGTGTTGGCAGAAAGAAACGCAATCGGTGCGCCGGTATCGGGATCATTCAGAAGCGTTGTCAGGATCGAGCGGGGCAGGCCGCGGTCACGGTTGGCAATGTTTGAGCCGTACCATTTTTCACCGCATACATGGAAACGGCCTCCCAGATAGGCAACGAGCGCCATAAAACGGCGGTCAGGTCCCTTTTTTGGCATATCGGGGAACTTCGGTTCTTTGGGAAAATAAATTTTGATGCCGTGCGCGTTATGGTTCGGCGTGCCCATCAGGTAGTCACCCTGACCGAGCAGCTCGAACACCTCGTCCATGACTTCAATGCAGCGCTCCATATTGCCGGCGCCGGCTTTGACAGCCTCCTCTTCCGTCAGGAAGAGGAAATTAAATCTCTCATCCATACAATTCCCACCCTTTCATGATTTTGTCATTTTGCAATTTAAATGATGTTCTCATTCAAACCGTGAGCACAGCTTAGCAGAGAAAAAAATAAATGTAAACGCCGAGTTTCGAGCGAGGCACGCTCAAAACTCGGCGTTTTCCAAAAAGTTCCGCAACACGATCGTCACGTAAATGATACAATTAAACAAATTGAAAGAAAAAATTCAGAACTCTGTGTTGTAATCCCAATCGCACCTCATTAGCAGTAAAATGGCGGAAATGACACTTGCAAATAAAAAACTGCAAAGTTGAAAGGAAGTGCCCAAAATTGGGCACTCCTTATTCGCATAGTTGGTCGACACATAGCATAATTTCCCCTATTCATTTCTTGATAAAATTACTCAGGCACTTTTCTTTCCACTGATTACATTGATGATTCAGATTTGGATTTTGTGATTATCGCAAATGAGCCTAACGGAATATGGCAAATGGCGACATTGGGAAAAGGGGTAAAATTGCTGTATTCTGGTATGGCGGGTAAGAAAAGCCTCACAATCACTTAGACCTCTTATCCGCGTTAGTTGTATAAAAACGGTTTATCTCCGTTTATCTCTACATTTTCGCTTTTTCTGACTCATTTTTGACCCAGAATGGAATTGGAACGGGCAGAGCTGGACGGAAACAACGGAAGAGCCGCCGAGCGAACGGCGGTAAAAAGCACAAATCGGAGCCGAAATGGCTCCGATTTGCGCGTGAGACAACCTACGGACCAGAAGGCCGGGGGTTCGAATCCCTCACGGCGTACCAAAAGTCCTCGAAATCGTCTGATTTCGAGGACTTTTGCTTTTTATAAGTTCCGTTTTTATGGTGTTGCTTTTTTCTGACCCAAACGCTGACCCCAACGGGAGCGGGTAGCGGAAACCGTCAGACGGCACGGGATAGGATATTTCCCATTGTTTGCGCTGCCTTGAGCTGCGCGTCGGTGGTGACGTGGGCGTAGGTGTCCAGCGTGAAGCCCGCCGAGTAGTGACCCAGCATACTGCTGACGGTCTTGATGTCCACGCCGTTTTGCAGGGCCATGGTCGCGAAGGTGTGGCGGAGGTCGTGAAAGCGGATGCGTGGCAGCCCCGCCCGTTTCAGCACCCGCTGGAGCATGTGCAGGACGCTGTCCGGGGACATGGGGCCTCCGGTGGGCGATGGGAATACCCATTCGCTGTTGCCCGTTTTTCTTCTTTGTTGCATCAGAACGTCTATCGCATCCGCCGACAGGGGCAGTGTGCGGTAGGCGTTTTTTGTTTTCAGCGGGGCCTCGACCACTTTGCCATTCTGCCGAGAGATGGCTCTCTGAATTTTCAGTGCTCCGTGCTGGAAGTCCACATCCGTCCACTTCAATCCCAGCAGTTCCCCACGGCGTAGTCCTGTGGCGAGGTCGAGGTAGTAGAGTTCGTACACGCCGCTGTCCCTGGCTTCTTGAAAGAAGGCGCTGAGTTGGTCGGCGGTCAGGGTCTTCATTTCCTTGTGTTCGACTTTCAGCAGGGCGCAGCCCTGTGTCGGATTCTTCGTGATGAGGTGCTGTTCGATAGCGAGATTATACGCCGAGCCGATCATCTGGTGGATGTTACGGACCGTTTTGGGAGCCAGACCTTTCGGCTTTTTCTTGGCCTCGATACGGTCTACCCGGCCGCCGTCCAGCAGGTGCTTATAGAACCGCTGTAAGTCCAGAGAAGTCAACTCTGCCAGCGGGATGCTGCCGATCTGCGGCTTGATGTGGTTTTTCAGAAAGCCTTGCGAGGTCTTGAACGTGGACGGTCTGAGTTTTACTTTTGCGTAGTTCTCCATCCAGACCTCCAGCCAACTTCCCACGGTGTAGGTCTTGGCCCGCCCGTAGTCGATGCCCACGTTTCCCTCGATGGCCTTTTTCAGTTTTTCCTTGACTTCCGCCTGCGTTTTTCCGAGGACATTTTTGATGATGGCCTTTCCGGTTTCCGGATCGTGACCGACTGTGTATCTTCCCTCCCAGCGTCCGTCTTTCCGCTTGCGGATATTTCCCTCGCCGTTTGCTCGTCGTTTTGGCATGGTATCAGCCCCTTTCGACAACGAACAATACCGTACTCAAGAGAGAAAAGCTACCGAAAAGCGGAACTGTTATCAGAAAGTTATCATTTGCCTGCGGAAATTTCCGCCCCTATTCTTTGTCTATTGCGGTGCAATTTCTGCGCTGCCGGGGGCGTCCTCTTTGTTTATTGCAAGGCAGATTTTAAACCGTCTTCTATGCAGGCTATTTGTCTTTATCTCCGTAAAGGTCAAACCGTTTTTAGCATATACCTCTTCGACCTGTTTTCTGATCTCAGGATTGATGCGGAAACGGAACATATCCGTCTTGGGCGCTGTCACAATGTTTTCCACTTCGGATTCCTCCTCACTTGATTGTTTTCTTGGTCATAGTATATCCGACGACATCAAAAAAGCCAAGCGAGATGTAGCAACATTGTTGCTACATCTCGCTTGGCTGTGTTTGCAGAGAAAATTTGAAAGCGGGGGCAAAATACTCAATCAAGCAAGTTGCGATAAAGGAAGGTCACGATCTGCCCACGGGTACAGGTGCTGTCAGGCGCAAATTCCGATGCGCTGACACCGTTGGTCACGCCCTGCTCCACCGCCCATGCAACAGCCTGAGCAAAATCAGCACTGGCAGGTACGTCGGTAAAACTGCTATTCACGGACATCTTAGGACTTCCAGCCAGCTTCCAAAGATATGTAACGGCAGCGGCTCTGGTACAAGGCGTGCTTCCACTGCCTTTGGTCATCAGATCCTTCTCGTTGGCCCAGCACAGTGCTTTGTAGAACGGACTGGTTTCTGCCACATCAGATGCGGGACAAGCGGCGTTGGAGTTGGGAGAACCGTTGGCGCGCCACAGGAATGTCAAGATCTGCGCCGTTGTGCATGTATTGCCGGGACTAAAGGTGGTTGCACTCGTTCCGTTGGTGATCCCCTCTTTTACAGCCCAGCCGATGGCGGCTCTAAAGGGAGAGTTATCCGCAACATCGGTAAAACCAAGGTCGGTTTTTTCGATCCATTTTGCGTAGACAGTTGTATCCCGATCAAGCTTTACTTCGCTGACGGCCTTAGTCAGTTCTTTGTCGGAGAACCATCCGGAAAAGGCGAAGCCAGCTCTGGTCGGCACATAAGAGGTCAGTTTGACCGGCTTACTGGTTTTCGCCGTGATCCCCGTGATCTCAGAGCCGCCGTTAGAGTCAAAGCTCAGTTCAGGAAGTCCGATCACACCCGTTCGGAACAGCGTGTTATCAAAAACGCCGTTCATATTGGGATCGTTCAAAATCGTATCATAAAGTTTTCCACGCTCTGTTGTCCAGACATTGCCGTTCAAACCTGCCCATTTCATGTATCCTTCCAGATAGTCCTTCTGGAGCTGCTTCCAGTTGCTATAGCGGCTGCAAAGCGTTTCGGCGGCAGGCTGTACCATTGCCAGTGCTTCCGCGTAGGTCACATATCCGGACAGATATCCCCACTGCGCCAGATGGCTTACGCGGCACAGATCCCATGTTGTATTCGATGCAATAAGTGCTTTGGCTTGAGCAAACAATCCTTCTCTGTTTGTGATGCCCCAATCCGTCGCCAGCGGCGTGCGGCCAAAGTCCGGGCCTGTGGTGTGGATCCGATCTGTAACCGCGCTCCCCACAGCCATCGCACCATAGCGTACTTTGCCGCCAAACAGATTTGCTTCCTTGGGATTGTTTTCGTAGAGGAGCAGAGCGCCCATGCTGATTGCCCATTGCTCCAAATTAGAGCTTCCGGCTACAGACTTATCTTCCGTAATTTCAATCAGTTGCTTGTCTTTGCTTCGTGTAACGGCCTGTCCAAACCAATCTGCCAGATCGTCTACTGAGACATAGATCTGGTTACTTTCCATAAATGGCACCACTGTCAGCGTAGTCGCTGCTCCGTTGATGTAAGCAGTTTTGCTGTTAGGTGTAAGTGTGATCGTATCACCGGCCCGGGACACGATGGTTTGCCCAGAAGTTGTATTTTGCGCTACCACTGCACCCATCAGTTCCGCAAGGCGGCGCACCGGCACCATCACCTGATCATTCCGGATGCAGGCCCCTGCCGTATCCATATAATCATTGCTGATCCGCACATGACCCGGATGAACCAGATCTCTGTCCAGCGTAACAAAAACAAGATCCTTGACTGCCTTCAATCCGGCAGTGGGAACACCGTTGGCGGCACCCCAATCCAAAAGCTCCGCCATGGTAAACTGCTCATACCCCAGCAGGTGCTCCACAGCACCAAAAAACCATTTCACATTGCCATCCGATGCGGTGGTAAGGTCGCAGCTGAGCATATTGAGGCGGGCATTCCATACATACGCCTGATAAACGGCAGCTTCATCGTTTGCCCCCGCGTAATAACATGCCATTTCAAAAGCAGTGCTGGAGGGGACACGATTCCCCTTGGCCACGGCATTGAGAGCAAACTTCAGTTTGATCAGTCCTAACTCGAACTGGACGCTGGGAGAGGTAGACCGACTCAATGTTTCACATTCTTTATAATACGTTTTTCCGTATGCCGGTGCTTCTCCGCCGGATTGTGCGTAATTTCGCAGAGTGGTAATGGTGTTCCACATATCAGACTGATAAGCCGCGCCATCGGAGAAGGTCACATACTCGGACTTGTCGATCCACGAAGGGGCGGTGGCTGTCTGTGCTGCGGAAGCAGATGGGATCATAGTAAGGGAAAGTGCCAGACAAACCATGCAGGCAGTGACACGAGCGAAAATGCTTTGAAGCCGTAAAGTTTTCATTGTTGCCTCCTCTTATTATTTTTGAGTCTACAGCAGAATTTCAAGAAACGATCACGTGGAGAAAAGGCGGAGCAGCGCATTTTCATGAGCGCGCATGACGCTGCAAAAATGTGACCATTACCATTTCATACGAACACCTCCTAAATGTAACTTGAAGTCAATGTGTGTTATTGCCCAGGTTGCAAGGGTCCAATTCTCCATAGAACCACAGCGTAGATTTTATAGTTTTTCCATCAACAAGAAGTGTCTCTTCATATCCCATTTCTGTAAGGGCGGTGGCAATGCCACGCTTCGCAGTAAAGGAACTTCCTTTGTTGAGAGGAAGCCAACTTTGATCACTGTAGTTCCGCTTCCAGAAAGTCTCAAAATACTCTTGACTATAAAATATAACGATTTGGGACTCTCCAAGCAGCGGCTCGCAGAGAACGGCAACAACTCTGCAGAATGATAGATTCGTTGGTTTCGCCTGAATAAAACGCTGACATTGTTCCAGCCACGCTTTACAGAACGCTGTTTTGACCGATCCCGCAGTACTTGGAGAGTTGAGCCATGTCCCACTGGGGACATGAAAATGCTCATACAATCTGTTTGATTCGCTTTCAAATGGTGTCAACCCGTCAATATCACGCAGGAGCTTTCTGAGTTTGCGCCTTTGTCCTCGAACCTTTTTCCTGTCGGAGCAGAAACTTCTCATATATGCAACTCCTATACCACGCACGCAATAGCCATACCGACATAGCGTCCTGGAGTGAGGATGTAATCCTGCTTTGCAATGTCCTGTGTTGCAACAACAGCGCAGAAGCCCTTTTCGTCCTCAAGTGTTCCGTCCACATAGGCGTTGTAGGTGTCAGCAATTTTCTTAATGTCTTCATCCGTCAGTTCACGCAGCTTCCGCGTGACCATAGTGCCGAGCTTCCGTGCGTCGATGAATAGCGTCTTGCCTTTCTGCTTTTTGTTCTTTGCAAGAAACCAGAGCGATACCGGAATCTGCGTCGTGTAGAAAAGCTGCGTTGGCATTGCGACGATACAGTCCACAAGGTCAGCGTTGATAATCATCAATCACCGTGCCAATTTCCGGCGTGTGAGCGGCAGCAGCAATCGCACTCCATCGTGCATTCTCAGGGACAAAGAAGATGTTTTCGGCAGTGTATTCGTCCTGATCCTCTTCAAATCCATCGCCTTCTTCATGCAGTTCCTTGTACTTTGCCTCGAAGCGATCAGAAATGTATTTCAAGAAAATCAATCCGAGAACGACGGACTTGTATTCGGATGCGTCGATGTTTCCGCGTAGGACGCAAGCCGCATCCCAGATTTGTTTTTCAAAGCCGATATTGCTTGTACTTCCAGCCATAGTTT
>ENA-UONX01000348-UONX01000348.1-human-gut-metagenome-genome-assembly--contig:-P74old-NODE-348-length-67837-cov-14.659172_pt1 | contig 67837 bp, 71 predicted proteins | sample MGYA00242466_ERZ724013 | MGnify/ENA metagenome assembly ERZ724013 | reverse complement strand
CGGTTCGTGCCTTTGCGCATGAAATAGTTTACTGCAGGACGGAGCATCGAATCGGTATCTATGGTTTGTCCTGTTTTATCCAACGCCAGCGAATAAAGCAGCCCATAATGTGCTTTAGTCGATTTTTTGCGAATACTGCCGGGGACGATAGCTTGCAAGGAGTGTAACGCACTGTCTGGGTAATCGTTAATTATTTCCTGCGTGCGTTCTAGTTCTTCGGCTATGTATTTGCTCTCGGAACATGAACACAAGCATAGAAAAAAGGCGCAAACATAAATAAATCGTTTCATAAACAGCCCAAATAATTATTATCCAATATACGAAAAAATACCGACTTAACTGGTATTTGACAAAATTAACGTGGCATATATATTGAAGGTTCTGGAAGAGGCATAAATTCGCAAGAACCTATACTTTACGTGAGGCCCTTTCTTCTTGCTTTTGAACTTAAATCATAAAGAGGTGAATCTTAGAATGTTTTCGATGCATTGTTTGATTTGCCAATTCCAAAAATTTTTCGTATCTTGCAGTAGGTTATTTGAAATGCGGTATTTGAGCGCAAGAAGCTGAAAATAAACCGTTGCCTTTTCGTTACCTATTATCCCTATACAAAAATGTAACGACCCGATAAATCAAGTCGTTACATCACTTTAATCCCACACTTTGACAGTCGGGCCGCTTTCGTATATCGAAGTTTTAACTCTTTTCCGAAAATAAAAGGGAGATATTACATCTCGCGCAACTTGATGCTCTCTCCCAACATAATCAGGGCGGTGCGTAACCACTCATTGATCCTTGCTTTCATACTAAATAATTTTAAATAATTCTTAAAATATTTTATCATTTAAGACGAGGCAAAAGTACTACGGCAAAAGCAAACTTCCAAATATTTTATTAAGATTTTTTAAGAAATATGTAAATTTTTTGAACAAACCCTTATTCCTCCACCTCTACCCCCAGCAGCCGCACCAGGTCAACCGCCTGCAATGCATTGATCTTCAAACCCTTTATTTCAAACGAATCGACCTCGCCGACACGTATTCCCCGGATGTCGGAATCCGCGAACGAAAGCCCGCGCAGGCGCGTGCCGCGGAATTCACCCTGCGTCAGGTCGCAGCGCGAAAAGGAGGCCTTCTCCAGGCGGCACTCGTCGAACACGGCTCCCCGCATGACTCCCTGACTGTGCGCCACGAAACGCAAGCGCCCCAGCGCGAAATTGGCGAACTCCGCCTTGCAGCGCTCGAAGGCCACATGCTGCATCGTCGCTTCGGAGAGGTTCGTCCCCATGAGCTTGCAATCCAGGAACTCCACCCGCTGGAAACTGCACCCCGTCAGGTCGGCGTTCGACAGGTCGCAGTTCCGGAAGGTCACATCCGTGAAATGCGATCCGTGCAACGTGCACGCCGGGAAAAGGCAGCCTGCGAAAAGACACGACTGCACCCAGACATGTTCCCGGTCGAGGTGCGGGAAAACAATGCCGCGGAAAATGCCTCCGGCAATCTCTTCGCCTTCGGTCAACGCCCTACCATCGGTATATTCCACGGGATCGGCGGCCGGGACAGGTCTGGTTATCTGCATCGTCAAATTCAGTAAAAGAGGCACCCGACTCCCCGCCTGCAAAGCCGCACACGGGAGGATTACCACAGCAAAGATAAACATTTATCCCGGAAAGCCGCGTCCATCCCCGGCATCCGCCCGCCGTTTTGCGCATACGGAAAATAATTCCTATCTTTGGATCGCCTTTCACCGAACAATCAATGAAAAAGGGATACAGAACCATTTTAACGGTCTGCATGCTGCTGATAGCATATACCGCCGTAGGGCAGCAACCCGACAAGGACATGGATTCCTTTCCCTCGACCGAGGAAGCCCTGTCCCAGATCGGAAGCGCCGCAGCCCGCTCCCCCAAACAACCCGCCGACACCGCAGCCCTCACATCGCCCGCCCAACGCAAAGGCTTCATACGCCGCATCATCGACTATTACAGCCGTTCGAACATCGACCGTACGTTCGAAAAGAAAATCGACTGGAGCATCGCCCCCGGCCCGAACTACTCGTCGGATGTCGGCTTCGGAATCGGATTCCTCGTAGCGGGGCTTTACCGGATAGACCGCACGGACTCCGTGACCGCCCCGTCGAACATCTCGGTTTACGGCAACTTCACGACCGAAAAATTCGTCTTGCTCCGCTTCTCGGGCGACAACATCTTCAACCACAACAAACAACGCCTGAGCTACGCCGGGGCCTTCGTCTACTTTCCGGGTGCATTCTACGGCGTGGGCTACAATGCCGGCGCAGAGGGCTATGCACAGGAACTCACCACCACGATGGGCATCTTCCGCATCTCCTACTGCACGGCGCTCGCCGGACGCTTTTACATCGGCGTCAGCGGGGGCATCGACTACACCGGGGCGAAGTACAAAGACACGGGCATGGTCGCCTATATGAACGACATCAAGGCCGACGCAGAGGCCGGTAAACCGGTTCCGGGCGGCAGGATGGGCGAACTCTACACCCTCTGGCAGCAGGGACGCTACGACCCGGCCAAGCAGGATCCCTTCTCGAACTACATTACCGAATCGGGCGACACCCCCGACGCCTTCAACACCAGCCTCGGCCTCTTCGCCCAATACGACACGCGCGACGTGACGTTCAACGCCTCGAAGGGCATCTTCATCAAGGCCGAAGCCAAGTGGTATCCCGAATGGCTGGGCAATACGCGCCGCAGCTTCGGACGCTTCACCCTGACCTTCGACTTCTACCAAAAACTCTGGAAAGGCGCCATCTTCGCCTACGACCTCTACGCCGACTTCACGGCCGGCACCCCGTCGTGGCACATGTACGCCAAGATGGGCGGCATGGAACGCATGCGCGGCTACTACGAAGGGCGCTACCGCGACAAAAGACTTGTCGAGACGCAGATCGAGCTGCGCCAGAAAATCTACCGCCGCCACGGCATCGTGGCCTGGATCGGCGGCGGACAGGTCTGGGGCACCGACAAATTCCGCTGGGACAACACCCTTTACAGCTTCGGCTGCGGGTACCGGTTCGAGTTCAAGAACCGGATGAACATTCGCCTCGACTACGGCTGGGGCGTCTACGGCAACCAAAACCTGCCGTGGGATCGCAAACGTTCCTCGGCCTTCCTCTTCACGGCCTCCGAAGCCTTCTAAGAGCCCCATACCGACAATCCCCGCCCCGACGACCGGTATCGCGACATGGAAAAGCCCCCCGACAACCGAGGGGCTTTCAGTAATCCTCACGGGAACTACACAATATATACCGCGATAAACCCGTCGGCACGATGCAGCGTGAGCCGGATCGCCTCCCCGCCGCCGATGCGCCCGACAACGATTCCGGCTGCGAAATCCACCGCCTCCACCCGCAGGTCGTGCAACAAGTCCAGCCCCGGACGCCGGGCATATTTATAAAGCGCCTCCTTCGCGCACCAGACGGCGGCAGGCAGCAGCGGATCGCCGGACAGCGCCTGCTCGGAGGGGGACATGTAACGCAGCGCAGCACGGCTGAAATCCCGCGTCTCGGGCTCGATGTCGACCGCGCAGGGGACATCGGACAGACAGACGGCCACACGCCCCCTACAGTGCGAAACCCCGACGTATACCCCGTCCCTGTCGACGACCGGGGCCCCGGCTGCATCATAGGCAATCCGCACATCCGCCCCCAGTTCCCGGCGGACGACGGCTCGCCACGTGAGGTATTCCCGGCGCCGGCCCTCCCGCACAAAACGCCCGGCCTCGGACAATTCGTCGGATGTCACCCACCCGGCTACCCCGGCCTCGTCCATCGGCGGCTCTATGAAGAGTGCCTTTCCCATCGTTCACTGCAAGTCCACACGGATTTTATCGACACGGTGCCCGTCCATCTCCTGCACCGTAAAACGGATGTCGTGCGACGTAAAGACATCGCCCTTGCGGGGGAAGTCGCGTTTGAGTTCGAGCATCAGCCCGGCGAGGGTCTCGGCATCGCCCTTCACGTCGGCAAAGGTCTCCTCGTCGATCCCCAGCACCCGTTCGAAATCGCCCAGGTGGCTCTTGCCGTCGAAGAGGTAACTCTTCTCGTCGAGACGCGTGAAGAAACTCTCGTCGGCATCGCTTTCGTCCGAAATCTCGCCCACGATCTCCTCGATGATATCTTCCAGCGACACCAGCCCCAGCGTCGAACCGTATTCGTCGACGACGATCGCCATGTGTACCTTGTTCGACTGGAAGTCGCCCAGCAGGTCGTTGATCTTCTTATGCTCGGGCACGAAATAGGGCTTGCGCACCAGCTGCTGCCAGCCGAATTCGTTGCCATGGTTGATGTAGGGGAGCAGATCCTTGACATAGAGCGTCCCGCGGATATTGTCGATATCCTCTTCGTATACCGGGATACGCGAAAACCCCGACCGGATGATCGTCTGCTTGACGGTCTCGTAATCGTCCGTCACCGAGAGCGCCGTAATGTCCACGCGGGGTTTCATGATCTCCTGCACCTCGGTATTCACGAAGTTGACGATCCCCGACAGCATCACATGCTCCTCGGGGCTCGAACTCTGGGTCATATCCACGGCGTCGGCCAGTTCGTCGAGCGAAATCTCGCTCTTGTGCGCCGCCTTTTCGCTGATGCGGCTGCTCGTGCGCACCAGGATGTAGGAGAGCGGATAGAAAATCCACCGCAACACCCTGAGCGGCCGTGCCGCGAACTGCGCGAAACGCACCGGCATGGTCTGCGCCAATACTTTGGGCAGTATCTCGCCGAACAGCAGCAGCAGGAAAGTCACCAGTACGGTCTTGAACAGGAACTCGAAACGCAGGAACGTAAAAACCGAGTCGATGATACCCGACACGAGGATGACGATGCAGATATTCACCAGGTTGTTGACCACCAGAATCGTCGCCAGCAGCAGGTCGACATTCGTCAGCAAGTGCAACACCGCCTCCGCCGAAGCGGTCGTGCGCGTCTGCAGGCGGCGGATATCCTTATGCGACAGGGAGAAAAACGAAGTTTCAGCCCCCGATACGAGCGCTGAAACGCACAGCAGTCCCAACGTCACCGCGCACAGCACGGCGATATGGCCCGAAAACCCGTTGAATGCGATCCATGAAGCGGTACTCTCCAAACTTGCGCGGATTTAGTTAGTCAAAAAGCGATCCGCCCTGCGAATCGGCAGCCTGCTGGCTGTTTTCGGACTCCTCGCGCAGCACCTCCTTGCGTCCGCCGGGCATCTGCACGATGAACTTCGAGTTGCGCGACTGGTAGGCCGGTTTGGCCAGCAGCAGTTCGATGTTGTTGTAGCGGGTTGACTTGGCGCCGAGCATCACCTGCTCGGGCGGCCGCTGCGGCGGCGCAACGGGCTTGATCGGCTCCAGCACGGGAGCCACAGGCTCCTTCACCGGTTCCGTGATACGCGCCGGGGGGATGATCTGCTTCATCACGTCGACGGACGCATCGCCCGAGAACCCCGTGGCCACCACCACCAGTTCGATGGCGTTGCCCAGCTGGGGCTTCTCGCTCGTACCCCAGATAATATTGGCGTTGTGTATCACGCCGTTGTCGTCCTGCACGCTGGCATGCGCCTGGATATACTCCAGAATGCGCACCACCTCCTCGTACATCAGCGAGTCGGCGTTCGACACCGAAATGTTCAGCAGGATATTCTTCGCACCCGAGATCAGGTTGTGATCCAGGAGCGGCGAACGCAGCGAAGCCTCGGCTGCAGTCTCGGCGCGGTTGTCGCCTTCGGCCGTAGCCACGGCCATATGCGCGCGGCCGCTGTCGCGCATCACCTTCGACACATCGGCGAAGTCGACGTTCACCAGGTCGCTCTCGACCGTGATGATCTCGGCGATACCCTTCGCCGCCGAACACAGAATGTCGTCGGCCTTGCCGAACGCCTGCTTGAGCGACAGGCGCCCGTATATTTCGAGGATATTCTCGTTGTTGATAATCAGCAGCGAATCGACATTCTGGCGCAGTTCCTCGATCCCGCGGAAAGCCTGTTCGTAACGGATCTTACCCTCGACGGCCAGCGGCGAGGTGACGATCGCCACGGTCAGCAGCCCCATCTCCTTGGCCAGCTTGGCGATGACGGGCGATGCGCCCGTACCCGTACCGCCGCCCATGCCGGCCGTGATGAACAGCATCCGAGTCCCGGCCTCTTCGAGGTGCTGGCGGATTTCGGGCAGCGACTCGACTGCGGCACGGCGGCCGTTCTCCGGGTCGTTCCCCGCACCGAGGCCCTCGGCGCCGAGGCGTATCTTCAGCTCCACGGGGCTCTTATCCAACGCCTGCTGGTCGGTATTGCAAACCATGAACGTCACGCCCCGTATACCCAGGTTCCACATATGGTTCACGGCATTCCCGCCGGCACCGCCGACACCGACCACCATAATGATCGACCCGTCCGTTTTCGGGGCTTTGATTTCCGACATCAATTCGTCTGTCATATCTCTTTACTCCTTTCTTCAAATTAATTCCCACGCAGGGCGAACGCCCGCAAATCCTCCTCACGCCCGGCCGCCTAAAGAACCGGTTGCAGCCCTCAGCATCAGATCTCCTCGTCCTCGGCGGCCGTAAAGCTCTTGTTGATCTTGTCGAAGGTCTTCTGGAAGATCGACCCCCAGTCGCGCTTGCGCTTGGGTTCGATCACGGGGGCCTTCAGCTGCTCATCTTCCCGCTCCTGCCCCCTTGCCGCGGCATCCTCATCGGGCGCAGGCTGTGCCGCCGCGGAAGCCGGCCCCTGTGCGGGCTGCTGGAACCGCGGCGTATGGCGGAACTCGGGTGCGGCCTGGGACTGCTGGGGCTGGAATCCCGGGCGGGGTTCCGCAGGCCGGGACGCCGGCGAGGCCGGACGCTCGATCACCGCGCAGGCACCCTGCTCGGCGCCCTTGAGCAAAATACCGACCGCCGTGGCATAGGCCGGGTCTGCGACCTTCTCCTTCGACTCCTCCGCAACGCCGGTCTCGGCCGATGCGATGCGCACGTCCATGCCCGTCACGCGGCGGAACAACTCGTCCACATCCTTCAGCTTGGCCGAACCTCCCGTCAGGACAATGCCGTAGGCCAGCTTGCCGGCATACCCCGAATCCCGGATCTCCTGCAATACGAACTCCGCAATATCCGTGGCACGGGCTTCGATCACCGTCGCCAGGTTGCGCAGCAGGATGTCCTTCGCTTCGCGGGCCGTGCGGCCGTTGACGCGGATCAGTTTGTCCTCCGGGGCCAGGTCGGCCACCGCCGAACCATATTTCTGTTTGAGGCTTTCCACATGTTTCTCGGGCACGCTCATCGTGCGGATGTCGCGGTTGATGGCCATGGCCCCCATCGGGATCGTGGCGATATAACGCACCACGTTGCGGTAATAAACCGCCACGTCCGTCACGCCGCCGCCGATGTCGACCACCGCTACGCCCTCCTCCTTCTCGTCGGGCAGCAGCACGGCCTCGGCCGTGGCGATGGCATTCGACGTCACGCCCAGCATCTTTATGCCGAGCCGCTTGAGCGCCATGTCGAGCCGCTGCATCGGTGTGCGCAGGCAAAGGATGAAGTTGAACGTCGACGAGAGTTTCTTGCCGAACGACCCCACGGGGTTCTTGACCTCCTGGTTGTCGTCGACCACATAGTTCTGGGGCACACGCTCCATGATGGTCTCGTCGTCGGGCGCCTGCACGTTCCGCATGCGGTCGAACAGCGCGTCGACGTCCTTCTGGTTGACGCCGTTCTGGGGATCGTAGACGAAAACATGATCCGTATGGCGCGCACAGCGCACGAAATCGCCCGAAATACCGGCATAGGCCTCCGTGATCCGGATCCCCAGCTGCTCTTCGGCTTCGGACATGGCTTCGCGGATGGCGCGGCTCACCAGTTCGATATTCTCGATCTTGCCCGCGTTGACCCCCTCAACGGGCTTCGACACGATCGACGCCACCTCCATCTGCCCTTCGGCGGCCTTCTCGCCGACAGCCACCACGACGTTCGACGAGCCCAGGTCGACGGCAACGGTATAATTCTTTCTTTCCACGGTATATTTCCTTTTTATTTCTTGCAAACCACCTGATCCTTGTATCTGATATCTATCGTCCTGTACGCATCCCAGCCGATGTTCTGCAACCCGTTGCGGTAGAAGCGCAGCAACTTGTCGAACTTACGCTCCACCTGCTCGATGCGCCCGAAAAGAATGGTGTGGCGTCCGCTCCGCGGCACCAGCTCCACCTCCAACGCTCCGCTGGGGGTCGTCCGAGCCGCAATCTGCACCACTTCCGACCTCCAGAAATCGTCCTCTTCGACGAACTCTACAAAGGTAAGGAGTTTCATGAAATCTTCGTAGCTTTTCTCCAACTTTTTTTGTTTCAGCCGCTCGGCCTCCTGCTGCCGAGCGATACGGTCGATCCCCTCCTGAATCATACGCGCCTCGTAGCGGTATTTGCGGCGCATTTCGACCTTGTGGCGGCGCAGTTCGCCGACCCGTTTGTCGAACTCGGCCGAGCTTTCCAGCCGCCACCACTGTTTCTTGACCCGCATACGGCGCAGCGCCGACAGGTTGCGGTCGTTCTGCAGTTCGCGCCTGTAAAGCGGGTACTTCTCCCGCTCCAGCTCCGCGATCCGTTTGTCCACCTTCGCCGACTCGGTGTCGATATGCGCCCGCACGGAACCGGCATACCCCGCGGGAAACGGCGGGCGGTAGCTGCCCGTCACGACCGGCACGTAAAGCGACGATGCCCGCGGCGCGGCGAACACATAGCCCTCCGCCGTGACGTACGAATCCACGCCGTCCACCAGCAGCCGCACGAGCGGCCTTCGCTGGCTGATATCCACGTGCAGCACCCCGTCATAGGTGACATAGGCGTCCACCCGCTCCACGAACCCGTTCCTGGCGATCATCTCCTCGATCTGCGTCAAAGGCACCTTATCAACTGCCGTGCCTTTCGTCTTGATCCCGCTGTGCGCGATCCACCCGCGCACCATGCGCCCCGACACCAGATAGCCCATCGACGAGCTGTCGACGACCTCAATCTCGACCTTCCCGACCGTCCTCGCGGCACGCAGACGCTGCGCCGTGGAGCCCGCATAGAGGATATATGCGGCCACAGCGCCCCACAAAAGGGCCAGCAATGCGTATCGGAGGTAGCGGTTCATCGCGCGTCAGCTTTTAGCTTCGAGTTTTTCGGCCAGCGCCCCGCAGCAGGCGTCGATATTGCCTGCCCCGAAGCTCACCACCACGTCCGTATCCATCGCCGCGACCGTATCGGCCAGCGCCTCCCTGCCGACGATGCGGCACGGCACGGCCACGCGCCGGGCGATGAGCTCCGACGTGACGCCGGGGATCGGCTCCTCGCGCGCCGGGTAGATCGGCAGCAGCACCACCTCGTCGGCATGCGACAGCGACTCGGCGAACTCTTCGTAAAGGTCGCGCGTACGGGTGTAGAGGTGGGGCTGGAACAGCGCCGTAATGCGCCGTCCCGGGAACATCTTCCGCACGGAGGTCAGTGTCGCCGCCAGTTCGCGCGGATGGTGCGCGTAATCGTCCATGTAGACCTGCCTGGGGGTGTTGACATAGAATTCGAACCGGCGCTTCACGCCCGAGAACGACGCCAGCGCCCCGCGCAGGGCGTCCGCATCCAACGCAACCCCTTCGGCCCTGGCCGCGCACCATACCGAGGCCACGGCCGCTACCGAATTTTCGATGTTGACCCAGCCCGGAATGCCCAGCGTGCAGCCTTCGACCACACCGCCCGGCACTACGATATCATATCGGTAATGGCCTCCCTCGAGCAACTGCACGTTACGGGCATAGAAGTCGCACGGCACGTCGTACGAATAGCGGTACACCGTAATCTGCGGATTGTCCACCACGATGTCCGTCCCTTGCTTGATGACGAGGAACCCGCCGGGGCGTATCTGCCGCACGAACTGCGCGAAAGCCTCCTTCACCGCCTCGTGCGTCCCGTAAATGTCGAGGTGGTCGGCGTCGGCCGACGTGACCACCGCCACATCGGGATAGAGCCGCAGGAACGAACGGTCGAACTCGTCGGCCTCGACGGCCAGCCGCCCGCCCGAAAGGCGGGATTCGGCAGCGGCGCATCCCTCCCCTGCGGGCGGGCGCATCCCCTGCACCCCGCAGCCGTCCAGCACCAGGTTGCCGCCGAAATTCTTCGAGATACCGCCCAGAAAAGCACTGCCGCCACCCGTCAGGGCGCGGTTCAGCCATGCCACGAGCGTCGACGTCGTAGTCTTGCCGTGCGTCCCCGCCACGGCCATCACGTACTTGCCTTCGGCGAGGTGCCCCAACATCTGCGAGCGCTTCTCGATACGGAACCCGTGGTCAGCGAAATAGCGGTACTCGCCGTGCTCCTGCGGCACGGCCGGGGTATAAACCACCATCGTCGCCGCCGGGTCGAGGAACTCCGCGGGGATCAGCCGCACGTCGTCCTCGAAATGGATCGCCGCCCCCTCGGCCGACAACTCGTCCGTCAGGTGCGAAGGCGTACGGTCGTAACCGGCCACCTTTTTCCCCTCGTGCAGGAAATAGCGGGCCAGGGCGCTCATGCCGATGCCGCCGATACCCAGAAAATATACTTTTTGAAACTCCATCTGCTCAATTCTTGATTTTCACACCGCCTCCGCCGCCCGTCGGACACGCGCAGCCCGTCCCGTGAAGACAGGTGCCGCCTGCGCCCTGCGGCTTCACGGCCGTGCGGTCACTTCATTACCTTTTCGATTTCATCCACGATCCGCTCCGCCGCGTCGGGTCGCGCCAGCTTCTCGAGGTTTTCGCTCATCCTGCGCAGCGCCTCTCCGTCGGCGAGCAGCTCCATCGCCCGCGCCATCGCCCGCGTGCGGGCCTCGGCATCGGGCACCACCACCGCAGCCCCCTTGGCCTCCAGCGCCCGGGCGTTCTTCGTCTGGTGATCCTCGGCCACGTTGGGCGAAGGCACGAACAACACGGGCCTGGCCACCAGGCACAGCTCCGAGACCGTTCCGGCGCCGCTGCGCGACACGACCAGGTCGGCCGCCGCATAGGCGTAGTCCATGCGGTCGATGAAAGCTCCCTGCCAGATATTCCCCGTCGGGTGCGCCGCCAGAAAAGCCTGCATCTCGCGCTCGTAGTATTTCCCCGTCTGCCAGATTACCTGCACCGGAGCGTCGGCGCCCCCGAGCGAGAGTATCCACGCCTTCATCATCTCGTTGAGCGACCGCGTCCCGAGCGAGCCGCCCACTACCAGCACCACCGGGAGCTCCGCCCTAAAGCCGTAATAGGCCAACGCCTCGCCGCGGTCGGCACCCTCTTTCGAGAAACGGCCCCGCAGGGGGTTGCCCGTCATCGTGATCTTACCGGGCGCGAAGAACCGATCCATGCCCTCATAGGCGACGCAGATCCGCTGCGCCCTCCGGGCCAGGATCTTGTTCGTCAGCCCCGCGTAGGAGTTCTGCTCCTGGATCACGGTCGGTACCCCCAGCCGCTGTGCGGCCCACAATACCGGGGCGCTGGCGTAGCCCCCGAAGCCCACCACCGCATCGGCCCCGAAATCGCGGATGGTCTTTTTCGCCATCCGGATGCTCCGGAGCACCTTCAGCGGCACCGCGAGGTTGTGCCAGTCCATGCGCCGCTGCAACCCCGCAATCGGCAGGCCCACGATGCGGTAGCCCAGCGCCGGCACCTTTTCCATCTCCATTTTGCCCTCGGCGCCGACGAACAACAGTTCCACATCGCCGCCGAACCGCCGCTTGAGCGCCTCGGCCACCGCTACGGCCGGATAGATATGTCCGCCCGTTCCGCCGCCCGAAAGTATGATCTTCTTCATATCCCGTTATTTTCCTATTTCGACGGGTTCCCCGAGGAATTTCGGGGTTTTTCCCGTCCATAAATCCATGAACATCCTGACCCGCGCCAGCTTTTCCCGGAGCCTGGTCTTCATGCCAGCGTACGCCGCCACGTCTGCGGCATTGTACCCTACGGCATCGAGCCCCAACGCCTGCGCGATGTAAACCGCACGGCGGTTATGGAACTCCTGCGAGATTACCGTGAAGCTCTCCTGCCCGAATATCTTTTCCATGCGGACGACCGAATCGTACGTCCGGAACCCGGCATAGTCGAGGTATATCGCCCCCGCCGGCACGCCCCGTCCGACGAGCGCCTCCTTCATGTCCTGCGGCTCGTTGTAACCCTTGCGGCCGTTGTCGCCGCTGATGACCAAGTACTCCACTTTGCCGGCATGGTACAGCGCCGCGGCCGCATCGACCCGGTTGTAGAAATACGCATTCGGACGTCCCGAACGCACCGTCCGCGAAGTCCCGAGCAGCAACCCCGCCCGGTTGGCGGGCACCTCCCCGGGCGAGGCGTATACCCGGCCGTCTGTCGCCCGCTGCACGGCATATCCGGCGGCGGATACCGCCACGGTAGCCAGCACCGCCCCGGCGGCGGCCGCCCATGCCATTGTCTTCAGCCATTTTTTCATCACCGTCCCCAGTTACCCCGATCCAGCGACCGGTAATTGATTGCCTCGGCCACGTCGGCCGCCGTGACAGTCTCGTGCCCCGCCAGGTCGGCGATCGTGCGCGCCACCTTCAGGATACGGTCGTAAGCCCGCGCCGAGAGGTTCAGTCGCTCCATCGCGCGCTCCAGCAGCGCCGCCGAAGCGGCATCCGGGCGGCAGTATTCGCGCAGCATGGCCGCGTTCATCATCGCATTGGTATGCACCCCCTGCGCACCGCGGAACCGCACGGCCTGCACCTCCCGCGCCCGCACGACCCGCGCACGGATCGCAGCGCTGGACTCCCCGGGCGCCGCTGCCGAAAGCTCCGCCGCGCAGACGGGCGTCACCTCGACATGCATGTCGATCCTGTCCATCAGCGGCCCCGAAATCCGGCTCATGTAGCGGTGCACCGACCCCGGCGAGCAGACGCACTCCCGGGCCGGGTGGTTGTAATACCCGCACGGACAGGGGTTCATCGCCGCCACGAGCGTAAAGTTCGCCGGGTATTCCACGCTGTATTTGGCCCGCGACACGGTTATTTTCTTCTCTTCCAACGGCTGTCGCAACACCTCCAGCACGCTGCGCCCGAACTCGGGCAGTTCGTCGAGAAACAGCACCCCGTTGTGCGCCAGCGACACCTCGCCCGGCCGCGGCGACTGCCCGCCGCCGATCAGCGCCACCTGCGAGATGGTGTGGTGCGGAGCCCTGTAAGGCCTGCGCGCCATCAGTCCGCCGGCAGCCCCTGCCTTCCCGGCCACGGAGTGTATCTTGGTCGTCTCCAGCGCCTCCCCGGGCGACAGCGGCGGCAGGATCGTCGGCATACGCCGCGCCAGCATCGTCTTTCCCGAACCCGGTGCGCCGATCATCAGCACGTTGTGCCCTCCCGCCGCAGCGATCTCCAGCGCCCGCTTGGCGAGCGCCTGCCCCTTCACGTCGGCGAAATCCTCCTCGTAACGCCCCGCGGCGACTTCGAACGGCTCCGCCGCCCCGGGCACGGCGGGCACGATCTCCGCCTCGCCGTTCAGCAGCGCCATCACCTCCTTCAGGCTCCCGGCGCCCAGCACGTCGATACCCTCCACCACGGCCGCCTCCCGGGCATTGTCCGCCGGCAGCACCAGCCTCCGCAACCCTTCGTCGCGGGCCCGCACGGCCATCGGCAGCACGCCCCGCACGGGTTTCAGCGTCCCGTCGAGCGACAGCTCGCCCGCGAACATCGTCCCGCCGAGCGCCCCGGCATCCACGCGCCCCATCGCCGCGAGTATCCCCACGGCGATCGGCAGGTCGAACGAAGCGCCTTCCTTGCGCAGGTCGGCCGGGGCGAGGCTCACGACCACCTTGCGGCCGGACATCCGCTCCCCCGAGTTCTCGAACGCCGCACGTATGCGCTGCTCGCTCTCCTTGACGGCATTGTCCGGCAGTCCCACCAGGTACATGCCGAGCCCGCCGCCCGCGATGTTGACCTCGACGGTCACCGCCACGGCGTCGATCCCCACGATCGCACCCGCATAAGTCCGGACAAACATATATCGAAAATTTATCAGTTCGTTTCACATAATCCCCGCCCGTCTTCCGGCGTGGCGGGGGCTCCCTTTCGGCCGCATCGCGCCGCCACTCAGAACGGCGCCTCTTCGTCCAGCGCCCGGGGCGTCAGGTCGAACTCCCCGCCGCCGATCCCCGAACCCAGCGCGGCGGCAGCCCCCGTGGTGCCGTTCGAACCGCTGGCGTAATCGTCGTAGGCCTGCTGACTGTCCGAAGCCTGCGCGGGCGGCAGCATCGAGTCGTCCATGTCGGCGAAACGCGCCTGCTCCTTCAGGAAGCGCAGGTTCACGTCGCACACAGCGCCGTTACGGTGCTTGGCGATGATGATTTCGGCCATGCCGGCCGTAGGCATTCCGTTCTCGTCCTGGTTGATGCCGTAATATTCCGGACGGTGGATGAACGCCACGATGTCGGCGTCCTGCTCGATGGCGCCCGACTCACGCAGGTCGGAGAGCTGCGGGCGCTTCGACCCGCCGCGCATCTCCGTGGCACGGCTCAGCTGCGACAGGGCGATCACCGGCACGTTCAGCTCCTTGGCGATGGCCTTGAGCGTACGCGAAATGAAGGCCACCTCCTGCTCGCGGTTCCCCTTCGAATCCTGGTTGCCGGTCATCAGCTGCAGGTAGTCGATGATAATGATCTTGATGTCGTTGTGTATCTTCAGGCGGCGTGCCTTCGAGCGGAACTCGAAGACCGAAAGCGCCGGCGTATCGTCGATGAACAGAGGCGCCGCACCCAGCGGTTTGGTCGCCGACTCCAGGTGGCGCCATTGCTCGGGCGTCAGACGGCCCGATTTCACGTCGTTGCCGTTGAGTCCCGTCTCGGCGATGATCAGACGCATCATCAGCTGCACCGAAGACATTTCGAGCGAGAAGAACGCCACACCCTGCTCGTGATCTACGGCCATATTGCGCGCCATCGAGAGCACAAAGGCCGTCTTACCCATCGAAGGGCGGGCGGCGATGATGATCAAATCGGAGAGCTGCCAGCCCAGCGTCACACGGTCTATGGCCATGAAACCCGACGGAACGCCGTTGAAGGCGCTCGTGTTTTTCGACGCCTCCTCGATCTGCATCAGCGCCCGCGCCAGGATATCCTTCGACACCTGCACCGAACGCTTCACATGCCCCTCGGCGACCTTGAATATCTCGCCTTCGGCATACCCGATCAGTTCCGTCACGTCGGTCGATTCGTCGTACGAGCGTTTCTGTATCTCGGTCGCCGAGCGTATCAGCTCGCGCTGCACGTATTTCTGGGCGATGATCTTGGCATGGAACTCGACGTTGGCCGCCGAGCCTACCTTCTGCGTGAGCTGCGCCAGGTACGACGCCCCGCCCACCTTCTTGAGCTCCTTCTTGCCTTTCAGCCGCTCGGTCACGGTATAGAGGTCGATCGGTTTGAGCTCCATCGACAGCTCCTCGATCGCCTTGTAGATCGTGCGGTGCTCCTCCGTGTAGAACGCATCGGGCGTCACATACTCCTGCACGGCGATGATGCTGTCCTTTTCGAGCATCAGCGCGCCGAGTACGGCCTCCTCCAGTTCGACCGCCTGCGGGGGTACGTTCCCCGGGGTCTCGGCGAGCGCCTCGAATGCCTCCCTGTTGCGCCGGGAGGGGTTATAATCTTTTGCCATGATATACGCTTTCGTTCAAAGGCCAAAAGTAGCAATAAGCCGGGAGAATTCAAAACCCCGCCGGGGGATATTCTGCCGAAAACTATGTTTACAACATAGTTTCGGCCCGGCACCGCCCCTGCGGAAACGTCCGGCCCGTTGAAAAATAATTTCCGCACCCTACCCCTTCTCGCCCAGAGCGTGCCGCGAGACGGCGAGCGCGGCGATGCTGATGCGGCAACCGGGCGCCGAGCGCAGAATCTCCCCGGCGCACGAAAGCATCGTGCTGCCCGTGGTGAACACGTCGTCCACCAGCAGGACGTGCCGCCCCGCAAGCCGCCCGGGACGGCCGACGGCGAACGCATCCTCGACATTGCGGGCCCGGTCTCGGCGCGCCTTGAGGGCCTGGCTCTCCGTATTGCGTTTCCGGCGCACGCTGCGGCGGTCGACCTCCACGCCCAGCTGCGCGGCAATCCCTTCGGCGATGTATTCGGACTGGTTGTACCCGCGGCGGCAGCGCTTGACGGGATGTAGCGGCAGGGGCACGACCACCTCCACGTCGTCGTACAATCCGCTTTCCTTCAGGCAGCGACCGTACCACTCGCCCATCGCCCGCGCCGTGCGCCATGCCCCGCGGTACTTGAACCCCCGGATCAGCTCCCGCCACCCGCTGCCGTGGACATAGTAGAGCAGCCCCGACGCCCGCTCCACGGGCAGCATGTCGCGGCACCGCCCCAGCACGGGGTTGTCGGCCTGGCGCCAAAACCCCGTCAGGGGCGCCGTCGCCCGGCACAGCGTACAGACCGTGTGCTCGCCCTGCGCCAGCATCCGGCCGCACACAGGGCAGCGCGGCGGAAAAAAGAGCGCCGCCACGTCACGCAACAGGCTACTGAGGATCGACATTGACGACGACGGTAATATTCCTGAACTCGGGATCCTCCGAAAAAGCCTTCAGCTCCGCCCCCAGCAACTCCCGGGCGCGCGCCGACGAGGCGCCGCTTTCGACCTTGAGCAGCAGCCCGGCAAGGTATTCGCCGCGAATGCGGTCAACGGGGGGCGTCATCGGCCCCAGTACGCGGCGGCCGAAACGGCCGCGCAGGCGCGCCGCCAGCTCCGTGATGCCGCGCCGCAGCAGGGCGACGTCGCGGTGGCGCAGCGTCAGCAACGTAAGCCGCGCGTAAGGCGGGTAAAAGAAGGCTTCGCGCTCGGCGAGCTGCGCCCGCGCCATGCCGTCGTAATCGCCCGCGGCGACCTGCCGGATCACGGGATGCCCCGGCTCCGAAGTCTGGATCACCACCTCCCCGCCGTCCGAACGGCGGCCGGCGCGGCCGGCGACCTGCATCATCAGCTGGAACGCCCGCTCCGCGGCCCTGAAATCGGGGTTGTTCAGCAGATTGTCGGCATTGAGGATACCCACGAGCGACACGCCGCCGAAATCGAACCCCTTGGTAATCATCTGCGTTCCGACCAGGATGTCGGTCTTGCGAGCCTCGAAGTCGGCGATGATGGCGTTGAACGCCCGCTCCGAAGTCACGCTGTCGCGGTCGAGCCGCGCCACGCGCGCCGCGGGGAACAGCCGTGCGATCTCCTCCTCGACCTTTTCGGTGCCGAAGCCGCGCGGAACCACGTCCGTCACCTTGCACGACGGGCATTTCACCGGCACGGGGGCCGTATAGCCGCAGTAATGGCAGACGAGCTTCCCGCCTCCCTTGTGGTAGGTGAGCGTCACGTTGCAGTGCGGACAGCGTGCCGTCCACCCGCACTCCGAACACTCGACATAGGGCGCGAACCCGCGGCGGTTCTGGAACAGCATCACCTGCTCGCCCCGCCCGAGCGCCGCTTCCATCTTGTCGAGCAACAACTTGTTGAAATGCGCATGCCGTTCGCCGCGTTTGGCGGCGCGGATCGTATCCGAAACGAATATTTCGGGCGGCCGGGCATCCCCGTACCGCTCCGTCAGGGAGGCGAGCCCGTACTTTCCGCTTCCGGCATTGACCCATGTCTCGAGCGAAGGCGTGGCGCTTCCCAGCAGCGTCCGCCCGCCCCACAGCCGCGCCATCACCACGGCGCAGTCGCGCGCGTTGTAACGCGGCGCAGGGTCGGCCTGCTTGTAACTGGCATCGTGCTCCTCGTCGACGACGACCAGCTGCAGCCGTTTGAGCGGCAGGAATATCGACGAGCGCACGCCGACCACGAACTCGCCCCCCTGGGAGCGGTTCAGGCGCAAGTAGGTCTCCGTGCGGCGGCGGTTCGTAAGTTTCGAGTGGTAAGGGGTCACACGGCTGCCGAAAATGCGCTCCATGCGTTCGATCAGCTGCGCCGTGAGGGCGATCTCGGGCACCAGCAGCAGCACGTCGCCGCCCCGCGCCAGCACTTCGGCGATCAGGTGGATGTATACCTCGGTCTTGCCCGACCCCGTAATGCCGTGCAGCAACGCCGCGGGCTTCCGGGCGAACTGCCCCCGCAGCGACTCCAGCGCCGCGAGCTGCGCCGGGGTCAGCTCCGGCAGGCGGAATGCCGATCCGCCGCGCTCGACGGTGCGTTCGCGCTCCGCCGAGACGATGTACCCCTTGCGTTCGAGGGCATGCAGCACGGCATAGTCGGCCCGCAGCAGGCGCCGTGCCACCTCGCCCGTCGGAATCCGCTCCCCGTCCCCGGCCGAGGCCAGTTCGAGGAGCGCTTCGTACTGCCTGGGCGCACGCCTTTCGAGCTTCTCGAAAGCTTCGTGCAGCCGTCCTTCGTCGTGCAGCCCGGGCGCCAGGGCCACGTAGCACTCCGTACGGGGGCGAAATTCCTCTTCGGTAAACTCCTCCTCCGTGTCGCCCGAAGGCTTCATCAGCGACGGCAACCCCACGCGCATCACCTCGCCCGGCGTACACATGTAGTACGCCGCGACCCACTCCCAGAAGGCCATTTGCTGCGCCGAGAGCAGGGGTGCGCCGTACAGGACGCGCTGTATGGATTTGACGGTTTTGAACGGGGGGCGGCGGTCATGCACGCGCCACACGATCCCCGTGTAGAATTTGCGGGCGCCGAACTGTACGGCCACGGCCTGCCCCGCCTCGACATGCATCCCTTCGGGCACTGCGAACGTGTAGGCGGGCTGCGCCAGCGGCAGGACTATATCGGCATAGAGGGGCATCAGGGTTTACTGATGGCTTGAAACCCCTTGCCGTAGACGCCCATCACCGATCCCACGGTCATGAAGGCTTCGGGATCGATCGTCTTCACGAACTTGAGGATCATCGTGGTCTCGCGCTTGCGGCAGACCACCATCACGATCTTCGACTCCTTTTTGGTGTACCACCCCTGCGAGTCGATGAGCGTCACGCCGCGGTGGATATTGTCGACGATGGCCTGCGCCATCTTCTCATAGTCGTGCGTGACGATGAATACCTGGCTCGACTGCTGGTTCCCGGCCATGATCATGTCGACCGTATAGCCGAAGACCGCGGTCATCACGTAGCCGTAGATCACCGTGTCGATATGGAACCCCACGAGCATCGAGGAGCCGATGATCACGAAGTCCGAATAGATGACGATCTTGCCGTAGCTGATCGTGCGGTACTTGTTGATAATCATGGCGGCGATGTCCGTGCCGCCCGTCGAGCCGCCCTGCATGAAGCATATCGCCACGCCGATACCCGCCAGGATGCCGCCCAGGATCACCGAAAGGATCCGTTCCAGATGGAGGAAATCCCCCTCGGGCAGCACCGACTGCCAGAAATTCAGCCCCAACGATATGACGCAGACGCAGAACACGGTCTTCACGCCGAAGTTCCATCCGATGATGAACCCCGCCACGAGCAGCAGCACGCCGTTGATCAGGAAAGCCATCGTACCGATCTGGATACTTATGCCGGCCCAATGTTCCACGGCATGGCACAGCACGCGCGAAAGGCCCGTGGCACCGCCTCCGGTACCGTCGGCGGGCATGATGCATCCGATCCATGCAAAAGAGTACAGCATCATGCCGACCGTCATCAGGAAGTACTCCTTGAAGGTTTTCAGCACCTGCTCCATAGTGATGGGTTTCATAGCGACGGGTATTAGTGATTCGAGCACAAAGGTATAAAAATTTCGCCTTGGTATGCACCGCGCTCCTCCAATCTTTTTTCGAGCATCGCCAGCAGGGTTTCGTTGCGGATCAATCCCCAGTTGCGGCCGTAATGGTAGCGGGGCGGCGCCTCGCTGGCAAAGCGTTCGACGACCAGGTCGGGCCTCAGCCGCCGCAGTATCTCGACGAACAGGTCGATGTACTGGCCGACCTCCCAGAAACGGAACCTGCGGGGGTCGGCATCGTACTGGGCGGCCATCGGCGTGCCGCGGAAAACCTGCAACTGGTGGAATTTCACCGTCGTGAGCGGCAGCGAATTGATCGTTGCGACCTGCTCCAACAGCATTTCGTCGGTCTCGCCCGGCAGCCCGAGGATGAAATGCGCCCCCACGTGCAACCCCCTTTCGGCGGCCATCTCCACGGCCCGGCGCGCGCAGGCGAAGTCGTGGCCGCGGTTCACGGCGCGCAACGTCTCGTCGCAGGTCGATTCGATGCCGAATTCGACCGCCACGTAACGGTCGCGCGCTATCTCCGCCAGATAATCGAGTTTCTCGGCGTCCACGCAGTCGGGGCGCGTCCCGATGACGATACCCGCCACGCCGGGATATGCGAGCGCCTCGCCGTAGAGCGCCCTGAGCCTTTCGAGCGGGGCGTAGGTATTCGAAAAAGACTGGAAATAGACCAGGTAGCGCGACGCCGCACGGTAGCGCCTGCCGTGGAATTCGATCCCCTCGGCGATCTGCCGCCCGATGCTTTTGGCCGGGATGCAGTACGAGGGAGTGAACGCCCCGTTGTTACAGAACGTACATCCTCCCTCGCCTATCTTCCCGTCGCGGTTGGGACACGAGAACCCGGCATCGACCGAGATTTTCTGCACCCGCCCGCCGAACGTGCGGCGGAAATACCCCGAATAGGAGTTAAACCGCCTGTGGTCGCCCCACGCATACATGCCTATAACCCCCAGTCGGAAGCGTTATAGGTATCCTTCGGCGCATTGGGCACGTTGGCGAAGAAGGTTTGCCCGGTCTTCTTTTCCAGATCGGCCACCGACATCACGAACCCTTTGGCCACGTACTGGCTGGGCTTCGTCCCTCCGTTCGACGAGTTGTGGGGGAAACATATTGCCACACACTGCAATTCGTCGCGCGAACACTCCACCACCCATTTGTTGACATGGTTTTTGATACGCAGCAGCACCTTATAATAGTGCGTGGGCACGACCGTTCCGTTCACTTTCTTCGATTCGTTCTCCCAGTAACAGCCGATCACCTGATAGGTAGTATCGGCCTGTCCTTTCCACTGCGTATCGACCCAGTCCTCGCAGTTGTTCCAGACCCCGCCGCCCGTGTTGAACCCGTTCTGCAACTACGGCCCGATGTTCGATTTGTAGAACACCTGATCGTTCGTCGCCTGGCTCACCGTGCGGTCGCTCGACCCGAGCATATGGCCGCGTGTCAGATTCGTCGATTTGAAATCGTACTCCGTATTCTGCGTACACGAAATTTTGGGGTCGTTGATATAGTTGTCCTTCCGTTTGGCACTCCCCACATAACTTTTGTGCATCGGCGCCGCAACCCACACCGGACAGCGATATTTGGCTGAATAGCACACGGAGAAATTCCGGATTTTCGCAGCGTCGTTCCGCATATGATAGGCATAGTAATAATCGCTCTGGATTCCGTTCTCGACCGGCAGCTCCGCCCAGCCCGCGTATTTCGTCCTGCCATCCCCGCCGCCGGCCGCGGATGTGGCGAACGTCCCGACGGTGCTTCCGAAGGTCTCCCCGCCGACCATGACGCACAGCCGGAATTTATACTTCGTCGAAGCGCTCAGGCCCGTGAGCGTGGCGCTCTTGGCGCCGGGTTCGGTCGTGACCGCCACGCGCTGCCCGTCGTCCGACGTCGCCGTCCCGTAGAGGAAATAAGCCTCGGATACCTCTTTGCCGCCCGTATAGTCGAACGTGCAGGAGACGGTCGCCGAAGAGGCCGTCACCTGCGAACACTCCGGCACCCCGAACCTCGGATCGTCCGGCAACACCGGGTCTACCCCTGTTTTGACGACGACCGGCTTGCTCTGCATCCGGCCTCCGCTCCCCATGTCCACAAAGGCGTAGATCAGGTACGACGTCTCGGCATCGAGCCCCGTCAGGCGGCAGGACATCACCTGCCCGTCGACCGTCACGTCGGTCGTCTCCGTGAAACTCCCCGTATTGTCGGAGCGGATCGGCGCATAGGCGAATCCCGCCTGCGCCGAGGAAAGCACGCCGTCGCCGAATTTCGTCCGGCACGACACCTCCACGGTCGTCCCCGAGACCCCGGCCTCGGGCGCGAAGAACCATTTGTTCTCCTTTCCGGTCTCCTCGTCGTTGCAGGAGGCGAAAAACGCCGCCATCCCCGCACACAAAACTACTAAAAATCTCTTCATGCTATTTTTTGGTTAACAATCCCTCATTTTCGAATCGATCCAGATGGTTACCGGGCCGTCGTTCACCAGCGCCACCTGCATGTCGGCGCCGAATTCGCCCGTCATCACCTCCCGCCCCAAGAGCTCCGCGACACGCGCCGCGAAGCGTTCGTACATCGGGCGCGAAACCGCCTCGGGCGCCGCCTTGATATAGGACGGTCGGTTGCCCTTGCGCGTCGAGGCCAGCAGGGTGAACTGGCTCACGACCAGCACCTGGCCGCCGACCTGCCTCACATCGAGGTTCATCACCCCCTGTGCGTCGTCAAAGATCCGCAGGCGGACGAGCTTGCCCGCCAGGTACTCGACATCCTCGTCCGTATCGTCCGCGCCCACGCCGAGCAGCACCAGCAGCCCCGCCCCGATCTGCGACCGGAGCTGGCCGCCGATCGTGACGGAAGCGCTCTTCACACGTTGTATCAGTATGCGCATACTCCAGGCAGTCAACGGTTTTCGAAATAAGCCCACAGGTTGTCGTCCGCAGGCACGGGCGCCGTGACCCCCACGGGCTCATGGCGCACGGGATGCTCGAATTCGACGCTCCGCGAGTGGAGCGAGATGCCGCCCCCGGGCAGCGAACGCCGCGCGCCGTATTTCAGGTCGCCGCGGATCGGGCACCCGATCTTCGATAGCTGGGCGCGTATCTGGTGGTGGCGCCCCGTCAGCAGCTCCACCTCCACGAGCGTATAGTGCGTCCCCGCGCCCAGCGTCGCATAGCGCAGCCGCGCCTGCTTGGCGTCGGCCTTCGGCGCATCGCAGGCGCGCGAACGGTTGGCACGTCCGTCACGCAGGATGTAGTGGCACAATTCGCCGCTCAGCGGATCGGGAGCCTGCTCGGTCAGCGCCCAGTATATCTTACGGATGCGTCCTTCGCGGATCATCTCGTTGAGCCGCGTGAGGGCCTTCGAGGTCTTGGCGAAGAGCACCGCGCCGCTCACCGGACGGTCGATCCGGTGCACCACGCCGAGGAATACCTCGCCGGGCTTCGCATCGCGGCGTTTGATAAAGGCTTTGATCTGGTCTTCGAGGGCACTCCCGCCCGACGGGTCGGGCTGCACCAAGTCTCCGCAGTGTTTGTTGACCACCAGCAGGTGGTTGTCTTCGTAGAGAATATCTTCCGGTGTAAACATGTTCGGGGTATTGAGTCTGACGGTTCCCTCTCACAGCACGAACGTGAAGGGCAGCAGCCGTGCCGCCGTATCCACGACGGTGGCCGTACCGTTTCCGCTCATGATGACCCGCATGGGCGAGCCCTGGCGGCGTTCGACGTCGACCATCACCTGCCGGCACTGGCCGCAGGGGTAGCACTCGCGCGCGGAGGGATTCGAAGCGATGGCCAGCGTCTCGATCGGGTCGTCGGCATAATTGGCCTGCGCGTAGAACATCAGCGAACGTTCGGCGCAAAGTCCGGCCGGATACACCTCGCTCTCGAAATTGCTTCCGTAGAGGATCTTCCCGCTGCGCAGGCGCGCCGCCGCCCCGACCTGGAAATGCGAATAGGGCGCGTGGGCGTTCTCCGTGGCCCGCTGGGCCTCCGCGACCAGTTTGCGGTCGGCATCCGGAAGCCCTTCGAGGGCCGCATAATGCTCATAGTTGAAACAGAACTGCTTTTCCATAACTCCTCCTGTTTTTAGGGGCAAAGTAAACAAAGATAATATAAATTTCGCAATCGTCCAACAACCGGGGTGTTTTTCCCGCCGCGGAGCGCATCTCCGGGGACGACGAAGAGGATGCCCCTCGGGGACACCCTCTTCGACATACGCTGCCGGACGGCTATTCCAGCACGAATTTCGCCTGGACGTTGTACTGCAGCTTGATCGTCTTGAAGTCGAGCGGCTCGTCCGCTGCGGCATCCTCGGCCATACCGGCCGCCTTGGCGCTGCGCATCACGGCCATGTTGTCGTAGAAGACAGGCATCACGTTGTTGTTCGAATCGTAGATGTAGAAGCATTTGCCGACATTCTGCCCGATGGCCTGGGCCAGCGTCTGCGCGCTCTGCTTGGCATTCTGCATGGCCTCCACGCGCACCTGTTCCTTATACTGGTCGATCTTCGAATGCGACACCTTCAGGATCGAGACATTCGAAATCCCCAGGTTGTCCAACGCCTGCCACACCTTCGAGACCTCGGCCGCCGACCCCAGCTGCAACTGGTACTTGGCCGTCGCCACCGACGTGTTCTTCTTGAAGAACTCGCTCGACAGGTTTGCCACCTTGAGCTGCTTCTCGACGTTCACACCGAGCCGCTTGAGCGCCGCGATCATGTCGCGCTGCTGGCTCTCGACCGAAATCTTGCCTTTCGAGTCGCGTTCGTTGATGATGACCGAGAGGTAGAACTCGTCGGGCGTGATCTCCTTCTCGGCGCGCCCGTTGACCTGAATATAGCTGGGGAATGCCTCCTGCACCTGTGCCGCCGCGGGAAGTGCCATCAGCGCCACCGCCGCAATTAAAATCAGTTTTTTCATGTTTTCCGTTTTTTTAGGTAACTGTCTTGCAAATAAAACGCCAAAACCGCAGGATACTGCATCGCCCCGGTCTGTTTTTCCGGACGCGGCTCCCTGCGCGGCATTAATAAAAACGCCGCACGCCTGCTTTTATTGCCATCTCGGTTTCTCCGCCCGGACGAAAAAGATCCCGGGAGCGGCTTCCGGGTCACCTCCTCACCAGCTTTACCACGTTCTCGACATGGTGCGTATGGGGAAACATGTCCACGGGCTGCACAGCCTCGACGCGATAATCGGCGTCGAGCAGCGCCAGGTCGCGCGCCTGCGTAGCCGGGTTGCAGCTCACGTAGACGATCCGCTCGGGCGCGGCACGCAGGATCACCCCGATGACCGGTTCGTCGACGCCCGCACGCGGCGGGTCGAGGATGACGACGTCGGGGCGGCCGTTGGCAGCCACGAATTCGTCGCAGAGCACCTGCTTCATGTCGCCCGCATAGAAAGCCGTATTGCCGATGCCGTTGATTTCGGAATTGATTTTCGCGTCGGCGATCGCCTCAGGCACATACTCGATGCCCACTACGCGGCGGCAGTGCGCGGCGCAGAAATTGGCGATGGTGCCCGTACCGGTATAAAGGTCGTAGAGCACGTCTTCGGGTTTCAGGTCTGCGAACTCGCGCGCCACCTTGTAGAGCTCGTAGGCCTGTTCGGAATTGGTCTGGTAGAACGACTTGGGGCCCACCTTGAAACGCAGCCCCTCCATCTCCTCGACGATATGGTCTTTGCCCTTGTAGCACACCGGATCGAGGTCGCCCACCGAATCGTTGAGCTTCGTGTTGACGATGTAGCACAGCGAGGTGATCTGCGGGAACACGGCCGCCAGATGGTCGAGCAGCGCCGCGATCCGTTCGCGGTCGTCCGCACCGAAGACCACGGTCACCATCACTTCGCCCGTCGAGGCCGTGCGGACGATCATGTTACGCATCAGCCCCGTATGCTCGCGGGCATTGTGGAACGTATAGCCGTTCTCGACGCAGAAACGTTTGGTCTCCATCCGGATGTCGTTCGACGGGTCGGGCTGCAGCCAGCATTTGCGGATGTCGAGCACCTTGTCGAACATGCCGGGGATATGGAACCCCAGCGCGGGCGCAGCGCCGATGTCCGCACCGCCCTCGACCTCCTCGCGCGTCAGCCAGCGGCGGTCGGCGAAGGTGAACTCGAGTTTGTTGCGGTAGAACTGCGTCCGGGCAGACCCCAGGCACGGGGCGATTTCGGGCAGGGCGATCTTGCCGATGCGGGCCAGCTGGTCGCGCACCTGCCCGGTCTTGAAGCGCAGTTGCTCCTCGTAGGGAAGGTTCTGCCACTTGCAGCCGCCGCAAACGCCGAAATGCTCACAGAAGGCCTCGGCGCGCAGGGGCGATTTCTTCACATAGCGGACGACGAACCCCTCCATGAACCGGCGGCGTTTGGAGCGTATCTGCACATCCACCACGTCGCCCGGCACGGTCAGCGGCACGAACACCACCACGTCGTTCCAGCGTCCCATCGCCTTGCCTTCGGCGGCGAGCGTCGTTATTTCGAGCCCCTCGACGAGGGGGTAATTTGCTTTTTTTCGGGCCATAATCCTGATTTTGCCGCAAAGATAGTGCAAGCCGAGCGCAGATGCAAGCCCCGCTTGCAATATGCCGAGGCGCCGCCTGTCTAAGCCGAAATTCCTTTTGAGGCAAAGATAGTGCAAGCCGAGCGCAGATGCAAGCCCCGCTTGCAATATGCCGTCACGCGCCCTTTTCCCTCTTCCTGCGACCCCGCTCGCGCACGCCGCCCAGCCAAAACCCCAGGGCGAACGGCCCGCCGATGAGCACCACGAGTGCCAGCACCACATACAGCAGCACCTTGCCGACCAGTCCCGGCACGGCGTCGAGCGTCCTCTGTACCACGCCGTCGGCCGACTCGCGCAGCTGGTCGACCAGCGCCTGCCGCTCGGCGGTCACATACCGCTGCAACTCGTCGCGCTGGCGGTCGAAGTTGGCGAAGGCGTTGTCGAGGCTGTAATTCATCGTATATATCAGCTGCGTAACCTGCTTGTTGAGCTCCTCCAGCACCTTGTCCGAAATTTCGGGCAGGTGCTCCGCGACGACCACGATCCGGGTGAAATTGCGTTCCAGCGAGTCGAGGCGGGCCCCCACCTCCAGGCGCATACTGTCCTGCTGCAACTGCATCGCGATCAGATCCTTCGACCAGCCGACGCTGTTGGCCAGCTGCTGCGTCTGGCCGCTTACGCGGTCGTTGACGTCGGCCAGCACTTCGGCGATCGACCCCGTGGCATAGGCATGCTCGATGCCGTTCGCACGCAGGAATTCGATCCATGCGAGGGTCGTATTCGAACCCTCCATCTCCCCGTCGGCGGGGTTCTCGCGTACATAATCCGCCACGAACCGTTCCATCAGGCCGTAGCGGTCGACCGCCAGCACCTGCCGCGCCAAACGTGCCGCCCGGCGGTCGAGCCGTGCGGCGGCATCGCGTGCCAGGTCGCTCTGCGCCCCGAACAGCAACGAGTCGGGCGCAGCCGCAAAACCTTCGTCCATGCGCCGGCAGAGTATCCACATGTCGGCCAGCGCCACGTCGGGAATACCCTGCATGGCGGCCGAAACCCCGGCCCGCGTGGCACGTATCTTCCACCTCACGGCTGCCACACGCGTCGCGATGTCGGGCGCCGCAGCGGCGATCGAGTCGGCCGTACGCGACACCTCCGAGGCCATGTCGTAATAGAAACCGCGCGTCATGGTGCGGATATTCATCTCCTCCTTCGACAGCGGATCCCCCGTCGCCACGGCCACCTTCAGCAACGAACACCCCGTGAGCGCCAACACGGCGAACAAGGCTGCCGCAGCCATGCAAAGCGTATATCTGTTCATTTTCATACCCGTCCTCCCCGCAACTACCGATCCATTCTCCGCTCCATTTCCCGGATATAACGCACCGCGACGAAATGCCCGGCCTGCGGCATGTTACCGTGGTCGAAGCCGTCGAACTCGCAGATCCGCACGTCGGGATGCCCCGCCACGCGCATCATGCGCCAGAAGTAGGCGTTCTCCTCGTAGCGCCCCAGCATCTCCCGCTCGCGGTCGCCCGAAAGGATCAGCATCGGGCGGCAGTCGGGGCGCACGTAGCTCAGCGGCGCCATGTCGTCCACCAGCGGCTGCGTATCGGGCAGCCCCAGTTCACGGCGCCGTTCGAAATGCGTCACCACCTGCCCGCTGTAGGGGATCAGCGCCACGAACGCCGTATCGGGGTCGATGCCGTAAGGCTCCAGCCAGCGCTTGTCCAGCCCGATCATCGACGTGAGGTAACCCCCTGCCGAATGCCCGGCCACGAACACCCGCCCGGGGTCGCCGCCGTACGAGGCGATGTGCTTCACCACCCATGCCGCCGCTGCGGCCGCATCGTCGACACAGTCGGCGACCTTCACCGCCGGCGAGAGGCGGTACTCCACGCCCACCACGGCCAGGCCCTTGTCTTTCAATGCCTCGGGGATCTCGCGCTGTCCGCCCGTCAGCCCGCCGCCGTGGTACCACACCACGGTCGAAAAGCCGGTTTTTCCGACCGGATAATAAATATCCAGCCGGCACATCGTGTCGATGTTCCCATCGCCCGCGGCATCGCGGTAGGCAATGTCCTTCACCGTCTTATAGGCGCCTTCCTGCGCCACCGCCCCCGTGCCGCACACGGCCAGCACGAAGAACAAAGTAACCAATCGTTTCATCCCAAGAGAGTTTATTCGGGTCATAAAGATAGGTAAAATCCCGCAAAAAGCACTATATTTGCAGGAAATATACTCCGCTCAGACAGGCAGACAGCCGGCATCCGGCCCGCACTGTCTTTCCGGAAACAGGAACCGCAAAAAAACGCCAGCACCATGAAAATAGCCTGCCTGCAATTCAATCCTATCCAGGAAAACACCTATGTCGTCTGGGACGACACGCTCGAAGCCGTCGTCATCGACGCCGGCAACAGCAACCCGCGCGAGGACGCCGCGCTCGACAATTTCATCGCCGAACACGGGCTCCGACCCGTCCTGGCGGCCAACACCCACGGCCACTTCGACCACACGCTGGGCGTCGCCCACCTCAAAAAACGCTACGGCATCCCGTTCGCCATGTCGCTCAAGGACGCCTTCCTGCTGGACAACGCCTCGACGAGCGGCAGCATCTTCGGCGTGCCCGTCGGCGAGATGCCCTCGGTGGACACCGACCTCGACACGACGCCCGAAATCCGTTTCGGGCACACCGTCCTGCGCGTGCTCCGCACGCCCGGCCATACGCCCGGCCATGTCGCGCTCTACGAACCGCAGTCCAAATCGCTCTTCACGGGCGACACGCTCTTCCGCGAGTCGATCGGGCGCACCGACCTGCCCGGAGGCGACTATTCGTGGATCATGCGCTCGATCCTCGACATCCTGCTCCCGCTGGGCGACGAGGTGCACGTCTACCCCGGCCACGGGCCTGAGTCGACCATCGGCCACGAAGTGCTCTACAACCCCTTCATCGTCGAAGTGTTGAACGAGGAAGTGAACTATAAGGATTAGCCCGCCATGAAACTGCGTATTGCGATCACCTGTCTTTCAGCCTGCCTGCTCCCCGCCCCGGCACTCCGGGCGCAGGATTCCCCGCGCGTGGCCTGCTACGACCTGACCGTGCGGATCGACGTGCCGGAGAGGCGGGTCACGGTCGGCGGGTCGTTCGATGTCAATTTCCTCGGCAGCGACTCGATCGCACTGGTGCTGTGGCGCCACGCCCGTATCGACACGATGCGCTGCGACGGCCATGAAGCGGCTTACCGTTTCGATACGCTCGCCCCCGCACCCACCCGGTTCATTCCCGACGGACGCGCCCTGACCCTTTACCGGCCGGCCAGGAGCCCCGACCGTTGCCGCATCGGCACCCGCTACACGCTCGACATGCACGAGGTGCAGGGCCCCGCAAAATCGTTCAACGACCGCTGGATCGAGATCGGTTACTATACGGGATGGTATCCCGTCTGCAACGGCACCTCGGCGGATCGCTCGCACCTGCGGATCGGCATTACCGACGGCTATACGGTGAGCGGATCGGGTATTATTTCCCGCACGGACGACGGCATGTGGGAGATGGATCAGCCCTGGGAGGGTTTCGACAATGTCATCCTGGCCTCGCCCGTGCTGAAAACCCGCCGCATGAGCGACAACGGCACCACCATAGAATTCATCTACACGAATTTTCCGGATGCCGACGCCGAATCGGCGCTGAACTGCAGCTACGACGCCTTGAAATTCTTCCGGCGGCTTTACAAGATCGCGGGAGAGGAAAATACCTATATAAAGTTCTCGCTTTCAGCCTCCGGCACTTCGGGCGGTTACAGCCGCAAAAACTTCATTACGCTCAATTCCGGGTCTTTCAACGAATATATACTCAGAAATACCGCCCATGAAATCAGCCATTTCTGGTGGAACAAAGCCCCTGTCGAGTCCTGGCATGACTGGCTGAACGAATCTTTCGCCGAATTCAGCGCCCTGCAATACCTGCGGCACGCCCGCGGCGAAGAGGCCTACGCCAAGCGCGTCGAAATGTACCGCGAAAAGACGCGCCGCATCCGTCCGATCTGGGGGATCGACCGGGCCGACCGCGAAGCGCACACCGCACTTTACGAGAAGGGATCTGTCCTGTTGGCCGACCTGCTCGTCCGGGTGGGCGAGGAACCCTTCTTCGACTTCCTGGCGGCTGTGATCCGGGCCCGCATCGCAGACACCCCGGCTTTCCTCGACCTCGCCGAAACCCGGTTGGGCCTCGAAAACCGCAACTGGATCGAACAACGATTAAAACAATAAAACCCGGAACCGACCTTGAAGACACTGATCCATAAAATCCTCTATAAAACCCTGCCGCTCGAAGGATACCTGCGCGCCGTGAGCCGCATGTTCTTCCTCTGGCAGCGGCTCGGCATCGGGCGTAACGCCCCCGCCACGGAATACGTCTACCACCTGCCGCAACTCGTGCACGCTGGCGACACGGCCATCGACATCGGCGCCAACCTCGGCTACTACGCCCGCACGCTCTCCCGCCTGGCCGGCGGCGTGGGCAGGGTCTACGCCGTGGAGCCCGTGCCGCCGATCCTCTCCGTGCTGCGCCGCAACCTGCGCCGCTGTCGCAACGTCGAGATCCTCCCCTACGCCCTCGGCACCGAGGACAAGGCCGTTACGATGGCCAACGATTCGGCGCGCGCGACGGGCTACTTCGGCACGGGGCAGAATTTCGTGAACGACGGCGGCACATCCGCCGCCGCGCAGTTCCCGGCCCGGATGCGCCGGGGCAGCGAACTCTTCGCCGGCCTGGAACGCCTCGATTTCATCAAGTGCGACATCGAGGGGTACGAGGTCGTGGTGATGAACGAACTGCGCCCGCTGCTCGAACGCTTCCGCCCCACGGTGCTGATCGAGACCGGCGGCGAAAACCGCCCGCAGATCGTCGCGCTCTTCACGGCGCTCGGCTACGCGGGCTTCACCCTCGACCGGGGCCGCGAAATACCTCTTGCACCCGACACGACCAAAGACATCATATTCAGACATGCGCATTGACATCCTCACCGTCGTACCCGAACTGCTGACCTCGCCCCTCAACGAGTCGATCCTGCACCGTGCGCAGGAGAAGGGGCTCGTCCGGATCGTCGTCCACAACCTCCACGACTACGCCCACGACCGCCGCAAGACCACCGACGACTACCCCTTCGGCGGCGAGGCGGGCATGGTTCTGAAGTGCGAACCGGTTTTCGAGCTGGTCGAGAAACTCCAGTCCGAGAGGCACTACGACGAGATCATCTACACCTCTCCCGACGGCATACGCTACGACCAGCACGAGGCCAACCGCCTCTCGACGCTCGAAAACATCATCATCCTCTGCGGCCACTACAAGGGCATCGACCACCGCATCCGCGAACACCTCGTCACGCGCGAAATCTCGATCGGCGACTACGTGCTCACGGGCGGCGAACTGGCGGCCTGCATCATCGCCGACTCGGTCGTGCGGATCATCCCGGGCGCCATCGGCGACGAAGCCTCGGCGCTCACCGACTCGTTCCAGGACAACCTGCTGGCGCCGCCGGTCTACACGCGCCCGGCCGAGTTCCGCGGCTGGAGGGTTCCCGACGTGCTGCTCTCGGGCAACTTCGCCCAGATCGCCCGGTGGCAGGACGAACAGTCCCTCGAACGCACCCGGCAGCTGCGGCCCGACCTGCTGGGCGAATAAGCGAATGCCATGAAACGGAAGACTTCGCTCATCGTCTGGGGTGCCGTCCTGCTGCTCGCCGCCTACGGCATCTACGACCTCGTACGGGAGGTCAGGCGCAGCTATACTTCCTGCTACGCGCACACCTATTCGCATGCCATCGGGCAGATGATGGGGCCGCGATTCGATTCGCTCGCACCCCGGGGCGAGGGCATCCGCATCGGGGTGGTCGACGCCGGTTTCGGCGGGCTGCGCGACGACCGCTTCACGCGCCGTCTCCGTGTCGCTGACTACCTCGACCTGACGGACGGCGACACGACGGGATTCTTCCGTGACGACTGCGACCACGGCACCCGGGTCACACGGAACATCGGGGGCTTTTCCAACGACACCCTGCTGGGGCTGGCCTGCAAAGCCGACTACTACCTGGTGAAATCCGACCTCGAGCACGGCGAGCCGCGCGAGGACGAACGCCGCCTGTGCCGGGCCCTGGCCTGGCTCGCACAGCGGCAGGTCGACGTGGTCAACATCTCGCTGGGCTATACCGTATTCGACGATTTCGACGGCTATACGCCGCAGATGCTCGACGGCCGCACGGCACTCTGCTCGCGTTTTCTCGACAGCCTGCTCGATGCGCACCCGCGCATGGTCGTCGTACAAAGCGCCGGCAACGAGGGGAAAAACAAATGGCGCCACATCTCGTTCCCCGGGGATGTCGCCGAGGCCGTCACGGTCGGCGCGGCCGACTCCGAAGGCACGGGACGTTCGGGCAAGAGCGGCACCGGCTACTACCCGCACCCCGTCAAGCCCGACCTGGTGGTGTACGACTCCCCGAACGGCACGTCGTTCTCGACGCCCGTGGTCACGGGGCTGTGTGCCGCCCTCATGGGGTACAGGCCGATGAAACGCCGCGAGCTGATCCGCCTGCTGCACGCTTCGGGCACCCGCAGCGCAGCGCCCGACCTCGAAACGGGCTACGGCATCCCGCAGTGCGACACCCTGCTCGGATTCCTGGATACCCCCGCTGAATTACAAACCCTACCGCTAAACGCAACGCAATGAAATACTACCTCATCGCCGGCGAGCCCTCGGGCGACCTGCACGGCTCGAATCTGATAAAAGGACTCCTCAAAGCCGATCCCGAAGCACGGCTGCGCTTCTGGGGCGGCGACCTGATGGCCGCGGCGGGCGGCGAGGCGAACCTGGCCAAGCACTACCGCGAAACCTCATTCTTCGGCATCGTGCAGGTGCTGAAAAACCTGCGGACGATCAAACGGCAGATGCGCGAATGCCGGGCCGACGTCGCGGCATTCGCCCCCGACGTGCTGATCCTGGTCGACTACCCCGGCTTCAACATGAAGATGGCGCGCTGGGCCAAAGAGCACGGCATCCGCACCTTCTATTACATCGCCCCGAAGGTCTGGGCATGGCGCGAGTGGCGCGTGAAGGCCATCCGCCGCTATGTCGACAGGCTGTTCGTCATCTTCCCCTTCGAATGCGGCTACTTCCCCAGGCACGGCGTCGAACCGATTTTCGAAGGCAACCCGCTCGTAGACGCCATCGAGGCCCGGCGCACCTCGCTCCCCTCGCCCGACGAGTTCCGCCGCCGGCACGGGCTCGACCGCAGGCCGATCATCGCCCTGCTGGCCGGCAGCCGCCGGGGCGAGATCCGCGACAACCTGCCGCTGATGGCCGACCTGTCGCGCAAATTCCCGGGGCACCAGTTCGTCGTGGCGGGCGTAGCATGGCTCGACCGCGCGCTCTACGAACAGTATATGGCCGGCAGCGGCATCCGTTACGTATGCGACCAGACCTACGAGACGCTCGCCGCGGCCGAAGCCGCCGTGGTAACGTCCGGGACGGCAACGCTCGAAACGGCGTTGCTGGGCATCCCCGAAGTGGTGGTCTACCGCACGCTCTGGTTCCAGGTCAGGCTCCGGCCCTATGTACTGAAAGTACCCTGGGTGTCGCTCGTGAACCTCAACCTCGGGCGCGAGGCGGTCGCCGAGGTCATCCAGTCCGACCTCGACACCACGCGCGCCGAACGCGAGCTGCGGGCGATCGTCGCAGGCGGGGAGAAACGCGGACGGATGCTCGCCGACTTCGCCGAATTACGTACGGTTATCGGGGGGCCGGGCGCCAGCGACCGTTTCGCCGCCCGGATGGTCGCGGAATTGCGCGCACCGGAAACGAAATAACCAAAAGTTATGGACGATTTCACGATACTCCTGATCGTCGTCGGCCTGCTGATCGTCGTCGGCCTGCTGGTAAAGCGGTTCCCGATGCTGATCGCGGGCTACAACACCATGCCGCCCGCAAAGAAGAAAAACGTCGACATCGGGGGCTTGTCTTCGTTCATGCGGCGCCACCTCGTGATTATGGGAGCTTTATGGATCCTATTTACGGTCGTCCTGGAACTGACCGGCCTGACGGACACGCTGGCAGTGATTTACGTAATTTACCTGCTGCCTTACGTCGTTTGGATGCTCGTTCGGGCACAACGGTACGACCACAACTGAAAGTAACGACAGACAACACCATGAAAATCATCTGCATAGCACGCAACTATGCCGCACACGCCGAGGAGCTCGACCGCCAGGTCGGCGGCGGCACGCCGTGCCCGCCGGAGCCTGCCTGGTTCCTCAAGCCCGACACGGCGCTGCTGCGCAACAACGACCCGTTCTACATCCCCGCCTTCTCGCAGGAGGTGCACTATGAATGCGAGCTGGTCGTACGCATCAACCGCGTAGGCAAGGGCATCGCCGAACGTTTCGCGCACCGCTATTACGACCAGGTGGGCCTGGGTATCGACTTCACGGCCCGCGACCTGCAACGGCAGGCCATCGCCGAAGGGCTGCCGTGGGAGCGCTGCAAGGCATTCGACCGCTCGGCGGCCCTCTCGCCCCAATTCGTATCTTTGCAGGAGCTGGGCGGCGACGTGCAGTCCCTGCACTTCACGCTGGAGGTGAACGGGCAGACGCGCCAGCGGGGCGACACGTCCGGGATGCTCTTCTCTGTCGACCGGATCATCGCCTCGGTGTCGCAGTACATGACGCTGCGCATGGGCGACCTGCTCTACACGGGCACGCCGGCCGGCGTGGGGCCCGTACGCCCGGGCGACAACCTGCGCGCCGTGCTCGAAGGCCGCGAACTGCTCAATTTCGACATCCGCTGACCCGGGAACGGAACGGGAACAAAGACACATGAAAACTAAAAACACGCTATAACCATGTTGCTCAAAGACAAACTCAAACCTTACCGCCTGCTGCTGGCATCGCAGTCGCCGCGCCGGCGGGAACTGATGACGGGCTGCGGGCTCCCGTACGAACTCGCCCCCAAATACGAATGCGAGGAGGTCTACCCCGCCGGCATGCCCGGCGAAGAGGTGCCGCTCTACCTCTCGCGGCTCAAGAGCGAAGCCTACCCGGCGGCGCTGGCCCCGAATGAAATCCTGCTGACGGCCGACACGGTGGTGGTCTCCGACGGCGAGGTGCTCGGCAAGCCCCTCGGCCGCGAAGAGGCCGCGCAGATGCTCCGCCGCCTCTCGGGGCGCCGGCACACGGTGGTCTCGGGCGTCACGCTGCGTACCCCCGGGCGGACGCACACCTTCGCCGCCAAGAGCAGCGTGTGGTTCCGCCCGCTCGCGGACGAGGAGATCGCCTATTACCTCGACGCCTGCCGTCCCTACGACAAGGCCGGCTCGTACGGCATCCAGGAGTGGATCGGCTACGCCGCCATCGAAAAGATCAACGGCTCGTTCTACAATGTCATGGGGCTCCCGATTCAGAAAGTATACACCGAACTCGACAAATTCCTCAAATAAATGAAACGCACGCTACTTACCCTGTTCTGTACGCTCCTCGCGCTGGCAGCCTCCGCCGACGAGGGCATGTGGCTCCCGAGCCTCATCTCGCAGCGCATCGACGACATGCGCGCCAAAGGATTCCGCCTCACGGCCGAAGACATCTACTCGATCAACAAAGCCTCGATGAAGGATGCCGTGGTGCTGTTCAACGGCGGCTGCACGGGCGAACTGATTTCGTCCGAAGGGCTGCTGCTCACCAACCACCACTGCGGCTACGACGCCATACAGGCGCATTCGAGCGTCGAACACGACTACCTGACCAACGGCTTCTGGGCCATGTCGCGCCGGGAGGAACTGCCCAACAAGGAGCTCAACGTACGCTTCCTCGTCCGCATGGAAGAGGTCACCGACCGCATCGCTGCGGGCGAAACGAAGGCCGAAATCATCCGCCGGGCCGAGGCCGAAGGCAAGGGCTACAAGGCCTCGGTCGAGCAGATGTACTACGGCAACCAGCAGTTTCTGTTCATCTACGAGCAGTTCGACGACGTACGCCTGGTCGGCGCGCCGCCCTCGTCGATCGGCAAGTTCGGCGGCGACACCGACAACTGGATATGGCCCCGCCACACGGGCGACTTCTCGCTCTTCCGCATCTACGCCGGCAAGGACAACAAGCCCGCCGCCTACTCGCCCGAGAATGTTCCCTACCGCCCCAAGCGGCATTTCACCATCTCGACCGCCGGGGTCGAAGAGGGGGATTTCACGATGATCTACGGCTTCCCCGGCAATACGCAGGAGTACATCCTCTCGGACGCCGTGGCTTACATCGCCGAGCGCTCCGACCCGGCCAAGATCGCCATCCGCACGGGGCGCCTCGACATCATCTCCGCGGCACAGGAGAGCGACCCGGCGCTGCGCATCCATTACGCCGCCAAACACGCCTCGATCGCCAACGCATGGAAGAAATGGCAGGGCGAGGCGCTGGGCATCGGCCGCCTGGGCACCGTGGCCTCGAAACGCGCCTATGAGCAGGAATTCGCCGCCTGGGCGCAGGACAAACCCGAATACCGCAGCGTCGTCGCCGACCTCAAGGCCGAATACGCCCGCATCGCGGACGCCTATTTCGCCCGCGAGATCACACGCGAAACGCTCGGCGCGCTGCCCGAGCGCTACACCCCCGAGGAGCGTGCCGAAGCCGCCTTCGCACGGCGCGAGCAGACGGAACGGGCGCTCTTCGAATGGCTTTTCGGCCAGTATGCCCGCCGCTGCCCCGTGCAGTACCAGATTCCGGCATTCCTGGCCGGCGTCGCCGCCAGCGGGTCGCCCGAAGCCTATGCCGGCGAGGTATTCGACACGCTGTGGCGGGAGGGCGCCGACACCACGGCGGTGCACGCCCTACACAAGGACACCGAACGCATGCTCGGCCACATCGGCTGGATGCTGGAAACCAAGTCGCTGCGCAACCTCAACAGCGGCCGCCTCAACGAACTCTACACGACCTACATCAAGGGGCTGCGCGAGTGGGACACCCTGCGGGCCTTCTACCCCGACGCCAACCTCACGCTGCGCGTGGCCTACGGCCATGTCGGGGGCTACGAATATGCCGACGGCGAATACCACAAACCGCAGACCACCCTCGACGGCATCATCGCCAAGGACAACCCCGAGATTTACGACTACGACATCCCGCAGGCGCTGCGCGAGCTCTATGCCACGAAGGACTACGGACGCTGGGCGACGACGATCGACGGCCGCAGGACGGTACCCGTCTGCTTCCTGGCCACCAACCACACGACGGGCGGCAACTCCGGTTCGCCGATCATCAACGGCCGGGGCGAACTGGTGGGGCTGAATTTCGACCGCACATGGCGCTCGACGATGAGCGACGTGGCGTTCGACGAAACGATCTGCCGCAACATCGCCGTAGACGTCCGCTACGTGCTGTTCGTCATCGACCGCATCGGCGGGGCGGGATACCTGTTCGGCGAAATGGATTTCAGCCGCCGCAAATAGAAGCGGTTCACGAAAAAAACACTATATTTAGCCCGCATAACAAAATCAGCCTCTATGAAAACAATCCTTTACACATGGTTCGCCGTCCTCCTGTTCGGCATGGCGGCAGTATCCTGCGGCGATGACGACACGAAGAACAACGACACGACAGGCATAACCGGCTCGTCGTGGAAAGCATCGGAGACGGTGGGCGCCGACCGCACGACCAAGAAATACACGTTCAAGGCCTCCGCCAACTGGGTGGCGCAGAGCGACAAGCCGGAATGGTGCAAGATACTCACCTCGTCGGGCGACAAGGGCAGCGACCGGCAGCTCAACATCACCGTCGAAGCCAACGAGACCGGCAGCACGCGCAGCGCGAACATCACCGTACAGGTGAGCGGCTACGCGAGGGCGGCACAGTTCGCCATCACCCAGCTCGGAAGCAGCAGCGGCGGCACGGGCGCAGACACCGAGCTCAACAAACAGGTAGACAAGATCCTGGAGTATTACTACCTGTGGAACGGCGAATACCGGCAAATGTCGCGCGACCTCTCGCTGGATTACATCAGTTCCAGCGACAATTTCCTGAAACGCACGCTGCTGGAGATGACGACCAACGACCTCGACAAAAAACGGCAGAGCAACGGCAGCTACTCGGTTTACTCCTACCTGCTGCGGACGCCCCTCACAAAGGCCGTCGACGGGACGAAGCCCGAGGTCAACCACGGGGTCGCAAAGAAGAAGGAGTACGGCTTCGGCATCGCGGGCCTGATGGGCGTGAGGTTTGTGGACGGCAACAACCAACCTACGGGAGAGTAAGGGCTGGTCGTCACGTCGGTCTACCCGGACTCCCCGGCATCGGAAGCGGGGTTCCGGCGGGGGACGTTTTTCGCCCAGTACAACGGCGCGGCCATCACGGCCGCAAACCTGAATTCGGTCTACGGCACGTTAATAGCCCCGGGAGGCGCAAGCACGGTCAAGCTCACCGAAAACAAGCAGGGAGCGCAGCCCGTATCGCTCACGGCACGCGAAATATACCCCAATCCGGTAATCCACAGCGAAGTAATCACCTCCGGTGCGCATAGGATCGGCTACCTGGTCTACGACAGCTTCGACGCGGCCTATGACGACGAACTGCTCGCGGCCGTCAAGAAACTCAAGGACGGGAACATTACCGACATGGTGCTCGACCTGCGCAACAACGGCGGCGGGCACGTCATCTCGTCGAACATGCTTTCCACCTGCATCGCCGGCGCAGCCTGCCAGGGCAAGGTCTACGAATATTACCGGTACAACGACAGCCGCATGGCCACGGTCGAAAAAACGGCGAGGGAGACTGGCAAGGAGTACGACACGGCGGCAAAAAAATTCTTCGACGAATTCTATTACGGCGACTATTACGGCGTCGACCTGCGGAACTACGCGCTGAACATGACCCGGCTGTACGTGCTCGTTACGGGCAACACGGCCTCGTCGAGCGAAGCCGTCATCAATACGCTGCGCGGGTTGGACGGCTTCACGGTGAAGCTCATCGGCGAAAAGACCAACGGCAAGAACGTCGGCATGGAGGTCAGCAAATTCACCGTAGGCAATTACAGCTACGAACTGGCCCCGATATCGTTCCAGGGCTACAACGCCAAGCAGGTGACCGTCGACAAGAACGGACTGGCGGTCGACACCGCGTGCGAGGAATGGGACGGGGAGTTGAAGGATTACGGCGACAGGAGCGAGCCGATGCTGGCAGCGGCCCTGAGTCAGATCACCGGGCAGAGATCGGCAAGCGTATCGGGCACGCGCAGCACCGCGCCGGGCGTACGTCCGGCAACGGACATCGCATTGCCCGACTTATCGAACCGCCCGAGCGGCATGATCGTATTCCTGCCGGCTTCGAAGGAGTAACGGAAGACCGTCCTAAATCGAGGGGGCTGTCTAACAAGTCCAATTTTAACGATTTCACCCCTGCCGGAGTTTATTCTGACAGGGGTGATTTTCGATTTTCGGGACTTGTTAGACAGCCCCTCTTTTCTTAACCTGGCACCGGCGCACGTAACACACGCCCGGCGGTTCCGCCACGACCTCGGCCACAGCTCCGCCGCCGTATCGGCCTGGCAAATGAACCCGCTAAGGTCTCCGCCCCAACCGCTTCCGCCGCCTTTACCACCAAGCACAGGCACCTGCGCAGACATCGACACCGCCCCCGCGGCAGGTAGAGCACGGCGGTTTGCGTCGCCACGACGCCGCTGCCGGAAGAATAATCCATATTACATGGAGAAAAAATTTGGCGGATTAAAATTTATGCCCTATATTTGCACACCCGAAATCCGAAAGGATACGTACAATGCCCAGGTGGTGAAATTGGTAGACACGCTACTTTGAGGGGGTAGTGAACAATTACGTTCGTGCAAGTTCGAGTCTTGTCCTGGGCACCAAAGGACGCTGATAATCAGCGTCCTTTTTTTTGTGCAGGATAAAATTTAGGATAAATTGAATTACTCTTCTCCTTCAAAATCCTTAAAAAAGGAACTTCCCGCAAGTATAGCAGCATTCTCATCCACCCCCAATCGCAGGTAACGCATTGTCGTAGTAACCTTTTTATGCCCCAAAGCCTTGGAAATCGCAGTAAGCGGAACTTTGGAACGCTGGAGGTGCGTGGCGAAAGATCGGCGAGCAGTATGCGTAGAGATCAAAGTATATTTTTCGACCCTAATCTCTTTTAACTCACCCCCTCGATGTTCGCAAATTGTCACTTTTTCGTCGATCCCTGCCATTTTCGCCACCACTTTGATATAGACATTCATTTTCTGGTCAGAAATCGTTTTTGACAGGTCAAAATCGCTCTCAAGGATTCTTTGTATCACAGGATGAAGTGGAATCGCAATCGGGGTATCTGTCTTACGGGTACGCATCATAATCATCCCATCAACAATATTTGACTCGCTGAAACGACTAAAGTCAGACACCCTCATGCCCGAAAATGCCCCGATAAGAAACCGGTTCCGTACCAGTTCACATGTAGCTATGCGCTGCCTGACTGCTTTCTCTCCGCACAGATCCGGCCACTCATTCAATACTGTGTTTTTTGTGATTCTCAATCTATACAACTTCATCAGTTCGTCAACCGAAAGATAGACAGGATCACTCTCTTTTGCTACCGTGATAAAATTTTTATGAGCTGTGCCATTCAAATTATGCAGGTGATCCACCTCCCGGGCCTCCCTATAAACCTGTTTGATCACTTTGATAAGACTGCCGAAATAATTATCCGAATATCCCTGCCCATATATCCAGCTCCGGAACTGATTATAGAAATTGATATTGATATCTTCAAATTGCAAACGACACCGAATCATCTTTTCATACTGCTTCAGCTTATTCAGGACTGTTCGGTAATGCCGGATCGTTATTATCGACCTCGCATCGGCATAGCGGGCAATATAACGCTCAAAATAATCAGAGTAATAGTCAGAGGGAGACTCCGGAGTATTTATTGACGGAACAGGTCGCTCTAAGGCTTTGTAATACTCTTCATCCACGACCTCGAAAAAGTCTCGCGAAGATGGAATCGTATAACCTTTCTTAAAGTACACTTCAGCTCGTTGGGCAGCTTGGCACCACAGCTCCAACGCATCATTCGTGCAATTCGCCAATCTGTTTTCACGACACACCCGAACCCTCTGTCGCTGGGGGTTCCAGAACTTTACCAAAGTCGACTCTTTTGTCGTGCGTCGATACTGTTTGCCCTTAAATGTTACGGATAAGATAATCGCCGATCTCTCCCGCTGGGGAGTAGCTAAATAGAATTTTATCATTTTGTTCGATATACTATTATGGAGTCCGTGTTTGAAAATTGGATCCCACTACAATATATCAAACACAGAACTACTCTTTAATATGCTCTTTATCAGGATATTCCACGCCAACGCGGGGGGGGGATATTTTTTTCTGGTGTAGTTCCATGAAATGATCGTTTATGAATTGCTGCTGTTTTAAAATTGTTTCAGCCTGTGTTTTTATAATCGCTAATTCTAACGTAGAAGCAGAAGAAGGGTTAGTCGCACCGAGCGCTATCGATGGAACCAACATGTCTCCAACCCCAGTCAATAACCAACGCGGCTCAATATTTACAAATGTTATACAAATTCGTCTTAATGTTTCAAAATCAGGAGTGCGTCCAGTCAGATAATTACGCATCCGTGGCTGCGAAATCCCAATCTTCGCAGCAAAGGCATTCGGCGTAAGTCCGAGGTAATCAATAATTTCCTTCAATCGCTCCGTTATATCCATAACAAATCAAATAAAATTTATAACAATTCTATTGTTTATTATAACATTTGTTGTATATTTGCGTTGTGGGACATGCGTACCAAACTCACACACCCCAATAAATTAGGTAAAGATAAGAAATAACATTTGAAAACCAAAGACATGCCTCGAAAAATCACTTTTACAGAAGTACCTTCCTCCAAAGGGTGGGAAGTATTCTTAAAGGGAATGAAGGTAGGAAATCCTGCCATTTTCAAAAATGTAGGGAATGTAGTCATAAATGGCCGACAGGCAATAAAGCGGTATAACAAGAAGATAAAAACAGGAAAACTCGAGCCACGAAAGTTTGAAACCAAAACATATTCAGACGACAATACATTTACAATCACGAGAATATCATAAATCGTAATCAGTCATGGAAGACTCTACACATATTGATTCCACCAAGATCAGTCTCTACGTCCAACAACTCGAATTCACAGTGAGAAATCTGGAAGCCACCGTCGCGAGGATGAAACAGGAATGTTTCGACCCTCAAAAATTCTATGGCACTGCCATAACCGTTGACGCCTGCGCACGGATGCACAACGTGTGTGTCGAGACTGTCCGTGAGTATGTTCATGCAGGATTCATTCCGACTCATCCGGATAGCACCTCACGAAAAATCCTCATACTTACAACAGATGCCTTATTGCTCGACTTCAAACAGCTCAAGCGGAAATATAAAGAATTAAAATTATCAATATAAAGCACAGGAGACTTGAGGGGAGTGGTGATAAGACTGCATCACTGATCCCACGGTAGCAGTTGGCACACCATATCCCCTCTCTCTTGTTTATCCACGATCATGGCAGTACAAACGATATATAGCAACAAAGACTCTCGAGTATACAAAAGCGAGAGCTTGATCGTTCCCCCAACCCTCCCGACTGGCGAAGCACCACTCGAATTAAACCAGCCAAACATGATTTTGGATGCCAAATACAATTACCGGCTGATACAACTATCGGCAATCGTAAAAATCACCAACATTTTACAGCCGATCATCAACCAAAATATAGACGAATACGTCACGCTGTGCCGACGCTTCGGAAACAAAGGGGAACATCAAAAAATTGATTACCTTCTGGGGGAAGAGCGGAACCTCCGACTGCACGCCGAAAACGTTTACTGGAAGATCAACGAGCGGACACTCGAGGTTAGGATACCTTTAGATGCTTTTACGAATATCCGGAGCCATTACAGCCGGATCAGAGCTGCCATCAGCGATCTGATCAGGATACCGGTAAAATTCCCCACATGGTCGGAATTGGCCAAAGAAACCCTGACTGACGGCCGCCGGCCTTTATGCCAGGGAGTATTTTACAACAATGACAAGTCCCAGAAAAACAGAAGCTACATCCATATTTTTTTCGACGAAGATATAGCCAGATTGCTGGTAAATCCCTGTTACGGATACTCACGCTTATTGCAAGCTACCGTCGACAACTGCCATTCGGTTTATACTGCGAGGATCTACATGCAGATATGCCGGCACGCAGATGGGAAGAAATGGGCTATTCCCTATCCGGATCTACGATTGCTTCTGAATGTCGACTCACCCAAGAAGAAAGGGAGTACAGAATCCAAGCAGCGTGTCCGCGCCAACTCAGTCCCGAGATACCATGAGTTCCGTCGGCGCGTCCTCGACGTCGCACGCGACGAGCTGCTCCTTATGGTGCAAAATAATACGACAAACTATTATTTCACCTATACCGAGGAGTTCCCGAGCAATCGCCATTCCACGCCAAGCCATATTATTTTTAACATATACGAGACACATCCGTCGAAAAAAGATCTCGACGCTTACGAGAACCATCTTTCCCAGATGCGGCATTGTGCTGGGCATATTTTAAAAATCGGGCAAGACAGATACAATCGGGTATTCAAAAATATAACCCTAAGAAATTACACATACGTGTTTCAAAGACATCTCGCAGCATGGATTTACATGGAAGATCACGGCGACAAGATCAATAATCGCGATGCATATTACCTCAAATCCATCGAAAACGCGATAAAGGAAGAGAAGATTTCTCACGAACAGGGAGTGATTCAAATGGAACTCAATTTATAATACCAAATACAGTCTGCTACCATGAAAGTTTTAATCTCCATCAACCAAAAGGGCGGTGTCGGGAAAACGACCACCGCAGCAAATGTCGGCTTCCGCCTATCCCAACTCGGAAAGAAAGTTCTCCTGATCGACGGGGACGAACAAGCGAACCTCTCGCTAATCTTCAATGCTACGAAACACAAGGAGACTTTATTCAAGCTCTTTATAACAGGCGAGGCCGTAAAACCGTACGAGATCAATCCGAACCTTTACATCATCCCTTCGGATGTCAGGACATCGAATATCAACGTTCAGCTCGCAAACGACGTGAACGCCCCGTTTTTCCTGAAAAAGTACTTGGCAATGCCCGAATACAAGGATTATGATATTGCCATCATCGACTGCGCCCCAGCTCTCGATGCAATCATCATAAACGCAATCACCGCCGGCGATGCCATGCTTATTTCCCTGTCGCCCGGAGAATTCTCCTACGACGGCATGCGACGTATCCTCTCTGCCACAAACACGATAAAAAAGAATTATGGAGCCCAAATCCAGCTCGGAGGCATCATATTAAGCATGATTAACGCCCGGACAAAGGTTTACCAACAAACGGTCGAACTATTACGGGCGGATGATCTTCTCCCTGATGCGTTCAACACGAATATCCGCCTATGCGAAGCCTTCAAACAGGCAGAAGCCGAACATAAAACGATTTTTGAATTCGCACCGAAATCGAAAGGCGCTGACGACATGAGTGCTTTGACAGATGAAATCATTGCTAAACTCCTTCAGTAGACACTCCATATGCCAGCCATAGAAGACCGCCCCTCCTACGACGAGGACATGATGAGCATCGCGTTGGCCGGTATTACGCAGCGCCAGAAAAAGAAGCGTAGCCGGACATATACATTCGTGCAGAAGAGAAGCATCGACTTCACGGAAGAAATATGGTCGATCATCGAGGCGCACCGAAAGTTACCGGGGATACAAGACAATCTCCGGGAAACGATCTACAAGGGGCTGTTGCTCCTCAAGGAAAAAGAAAATTTATAACGACCGGCACCATGATACCCGATGCTGAAATGACGAGCCGCCATAACCACCATGCAATACATGAAAGGAGAGTGGGAACTACAAGATATTCTTTCCCCAAACCAATAACAATATACCGAATATGAAAGTGTATGCCATCACTATCGAGGACGCATATGGCGAATACGGACGCTTATATGCCCTCGCAGACAACGACTCGGACAGACTCCGGCTCGAAGGAATGGCCCAGGCTGAAGCTATGGGCGACGACATGGAAGCCTGTGTCCGTGAGATAGAACTCAATGTTCCTATTAAACACTAATTGTCAAGACTATGGAGTGGAATTCAAAAGAAAAAAAGGAATTGATTAAACTCTATCCAAAGTATACGGCTAAAGAGCTGGAGGTGAAATTCAAACGGAGTTCCAAAGCCATACATCGAATGGCGAACCTATTAGGTATTTACAAAACTGCCAACAAAGTTCCCCCGGGCCTATATGATGTCGGGTTACGTTTTATGATCGTGCATTGCAGAGTTCGGGCAGACAACAAAAAAAATGCAAAATACAGGGCGATAGAGAAAGTCGAACGCAGTATACTGAAGCGTCAATCAATCAAGAATTATGTATTTTTTTCAAAATCGACAGTTGAAAAAATCAAAAACCAATGAGTGAAAATACAGATAAAAAACTCCAGCAGATTATTGATCTGGAAATACGAGAATTATACGATTTAGCCTTTTTCAAGCCCTACCTCGTCAACTACATCGCGGATTTTAAGCCCCAGTTTCACCAGTCTATGTCAGATCGAGAATACCGGGATTACCTCGAGCGCAAAAACGAGGAAGCCATACAGGAGTTTTGCAGGAGCATCAAGGCCGACTGCCCCCGGAACGAGGCGATAACGAATGCTCTGCATGTTCTTCTTTCTGATCTTTTATGAGAAAATGGACAAAAATATCGCTGCTCCTCCAACTGCTTCCCATAACTTTATGGGGACAAGATACACATGCACTCTATACAGCGAGAAACAATGAAATATTAGATATCATTGCCCAACTCCCAGCTAGAGCACCGCAGATCCTCGACATCCCATGTATCTCCCCAGTACAACAACCGAATTTCGACAGGGTGCGAATCTCTTCAGGCTACGGCTTGCGCATTCACCCTATCACACAAAAAATACACCAGCACTCAGGCATCGACATTCCCCCGTCTGGGAATGATACAATCTACGCTGCGGCAAACGGGATTATTGATACAGTAGCCTATAATGATCTTATTGGATTACACATAAAGATACGGCACAAATACGGCTTTAAAACCACATACGGGCACCTGAAACGCACTTTTATCCGGAGTCCGCGCCAAAAAATACATATCGGCGATCCGATTGGCATAATGGGAACCTCAGGCCGCAGTACGGGAAAGCATTTACATTATACCGTCCAAAGGAACGGACAAACTCTCCCGCCCCTTCCCTATTGCTATCTCTTTATCAACACAAGAGGGCCTTAAATCAAGCCCTCCTTGTATTACTCCTTATTTTGTTTCTTCCGTAACTTGCCGGCCTGCAATGCTTCGCGTCTGCTGACTTCCATTTTACGCACATGCTCCGGCCGGGGAACAACTTTGAGTGTTCCTTCCTTCTCTGTCTCACGCTTTAAACTCTGGATCGCTGCAATAAATATATCCACATTGGTCATTACTATCCCCTGGGATAAAAGCATTGCATACTTGTAGTCATTAATATACTCCATCGTTTCGATATCAATATCCAGCAGGAGCTTTCTCGTATCCCCGTTTTTCGCCATGTTTTTCTTGTAGAATTCAATTGCACAAATATAATCATTCTTTTTTAGAATCAAACGATTACAAAAATGGAAGCCCCTCCCAAAAGTATCTATAATTTGCTTTGCACCTCACAGAACGGGTACCTTTGCATCGCATAACGTATTAAAATCTAATCATGTATAAAAGCATCGGTCTGCAAATGACACAACACTCCGGAATGAAACTACTGGGGCGGACAATTTCTCTTTCCAAGCAGACTGAAGGGATTTAATACATTATGCAAATGCGTCCGCCCCACTTTTTTCACAATATCGTCAATATGAAACACTATCTCCTCATTATCGTATCGCTGTTCACGTTTTCAGCCTCTTACGCCCAGTTCTCGTCCGTATCGACCAACATCGTCGGATGGGCTGCCGGGAACATAAACGCGGCCGTCGATCTGAACGTGAACTTGCACAATACGATCAACATTCCGGTATCAGCCAATCCGTTCAAGTTCGGAGACACCCAGTGGAGCCATGTCGTCCTGCAACCGGGATGGCGGCACTGGTTCGTCGAGCGATACATCGGACAGTTCGTCTCCCCCTCGCTGTTTTATGCCAACTACACCATAGGCTACGACAAACGCACCTTCAAAGGCAACGCCTACGGCATCGGCTGCTCATGGGGCTACTCGAAGCTCCTGAGTACGCGCTGGAACTTCATCGTCGAGATCGGGGCCGGTATCATCTATACCCCCTACACCGAGAAGCTGCGGCCGAAATATATCGGAGAGTTCGACGATGAGTACACCTACCATCACCGACGATTCCTGCTCGTCCCGATCAAATGCAACCTGTCATTTTCCTATTTGTTCTAATTCACAGATCCCATGACAACAACTTTTGAAAATTCCAAAGGATACAAAGTACTGCCATTGTCTGCCGACGAAATCAAGGTATGGCCACGTGCCAAGACCTGCGACCGCTGTGGCCGGAAAATCAGTTCAAACGGGTTCTACGTAGGAGCCGTCAATCTCATGTATTGTCCCGACTGCTATGAGGAGTGGCATGCCACGGCACCGGAGAAGCAGGAACTTCAATGTCCGCGGGAGAACTCGCATCTGGCAAAGGCAAACGAATATATCGCCGAAGGATTATCGGACATCAAATCAACTAAGAAATGAACCCATATAAAACACTCGTTTCCATAGCCCTGACTGTCCTGATGCTCTCCTGCGCCATGACGCACTCCTTGCTGCGCAGCACCCCGACGGCCGACATCCACCTGCCCGGCAACGGGCCTGTCGAAACGCCCGAAGTCGAAGACGTAGAACGTGCCGTGGCCAAGATGCGCCGCATCTCGATGAACGGTGGCCGCGACAGCGCCTATCTGGCCGAGGTCGAACGCGACTCCACGGGCGAAGTCACCATCAAGGGCGAGGACATTCAAACCGTCTACATCGTCGCCAAGTCGAAAACCGTAGCCGAACGCAACGGGGAGATTGCTATCGACTTCATCATAGGCATACCCGCTGCTCTCCAGAGCAGCACGTGGGGGTTGTCGCTCACCCCGGTCATAGAGAACAACGGGACTGAAGAGGCGCTGCAACCTCTCTCTATCCGGGGTGAGCTTTTTTCCGACATCCAGAAGCGCCAGTACTGGCAGATGAACAAGTACCTGAACCGTATTCTCGGCGACTCGACGGAGCTTACGTCCACCACCGGCCTGGCCGCGAAGTACTACGAAGCCTACAACCGCTACATCGCCGGCGGCCAGAAGCGCCGGGCCGACAAACTGGAGTCCACCTACAAACAAACGATCTCGTTCCCCTACCTGAACGATCCGCGGCTCGACTCCGTACTGATCCGCAAAGGCGAGATACGCTACTATTACACCCAGACCTATCGGCCGACGAAGGATACGAAGCGCCTGCATCTCTTTTTCCGGGGCCGCGTCGATGCCATCGACCGCAGCCGTTACGACCTCACGAACAGCGATACGCTGACCTACACCGTGACATCCATGTTGTCGCTTTTGGATAACGAGCCTCGGTACATGCTCAAAATCATAGACAAGTATGTCGAGGTACGCGACCGTAACTACATCACCTTCCCGGTCGGCCGTGCCAATGTAATCGACACGATGGGCCAGAACCATGTGCAGCTTGCCAAAATCGAGCGGCTGATGGACACGCTTATCAACCAGTACGAATTCTTCGTCGATTCTATCACCATTACCGCTTCATCCTCTCCCGACGGTTCGATGGCGACCAACAACCGTATTGCCGGCGAGCGTGCCCGGGCAATCAAGGAGCGCTTGGTGCGAAAGTTCGGCCACGAGGTCGATACGCTGATCCGAACCCGCTCCATCGGTGAGGACTGGACGCTGCTCAAGCACCTGATCCGCCACAACAGCGACGTGCCCAACTGGGAAAAGATTACGGACATGATCGACCGGAGCAGGAACCTCGACGTGACGGAACAGCAGATCCGCCAGCAGTTCCCCGGGGACTACGCCTTCATGAAGGAGATCCTCTATCCCCAGTTGCGGGCCGTGGACTTCCGCTACAACCTGCGCCGCGTCGATATGGTCAAGGATACCGTCGTGCTGACCGTACTCGACACGACCTACATGCGCGGAGTGCAGCAGCTCCGCGACCGGGATTATGTCGGGGCGCTGCGCACCCTGAACGACTACAAGTGCCAGAACCTTGCGATCGTGCTGCTCTCGCTGAGTTACGACGAGGCGGCTTTCGAGATTCTGGAGCAGCTGCCGCCGGCCGAGAAGAACCCAAGAACCGATTACCTATCGGCCATAGCCCTCTCGCGCATGAACCGGCCGCGTGAAGGACTGGAATATTACCTCAAGGCGATTCAGGCAGACCCGGTGCTGAAGTTCCGCGGCAACCTCGACCCCGAAATCCAGATACTCTATAAGCAGAACAACGTAAAATCTACGACCTATGACAGTTGAGTTAGGATTATTCGATATAGTACTCTATGCACTTCTGCTTTGTGTCGGCACCATATTATGCTACATGCTACCGCACTCGGTCTCCTTTCGTCGAAAAAGCTACGAGGCGATGGCTCTCGACCTTTTGGAGCAGGGAAAGATCAAGGACGCAGCAGACATCATGGATTGCCTGCATTGGTGGCATTTCACAAAAGAGACACACGCACTGGCCGCCTTGGTATACTACAAGGCCGGGCGGATCGACGAGGCAAAGGAACACTTGGCCATGATCTGTAAACCCCGAAATATGCTCTTCCTGTATTTGGCATCCAACGCGAAGCTCAAGACGCTATTCGACGAACTCAAGAAACACAACGAATAATATGAAATACCTCTGCTACATACTCACGGGGCTTTGGCTCGCAAGCCTTCTCCCCGGCTGCGAGATCCACGACGACATCGACGTCGATGTGAAGCGCAAGGCCATCGTATACCTGCGCTACAACTACAACGACGGGGAGCACGACACCATGGACGAGGTGCAGACCCTGCGCCTGTTCTTCTTCGACCTGAAGACCGGCAGGCAGTACCGCGACACGACGCTTACGCGGGACGAATTCCTGACCGATACCGGAGCCATGCAGACCTACATTTCCAATGGAGAATATGGGATTGTGACGCTTGCGAATGTAGGGCATGGCTCCACGGTGTCGGCAGACAACATCCGGGACGCTGCAATCACCTTCCCAGATACGGGTGCCGACCCGCTTTTCTTCAACCGCATCCAGACGCCGATCCAAAAGGGCGACTCGCTGCGCTTCGACATCGACCTGTTCAAGTCCGTTTACAAGGTCAACGTCCGTGTCGAAGGGATGCAGAACATCAACAACCCCGAAGATTTCTATTTCGGGCTGAACAACTACGCCGCTCTGAGTTTTGACAACAAGCCCTGCGGCGGCTTCAGAATGTATCGTCCCCAACTGGCCCGCGACCCGGCGGCCGGCACCATGTCGGGATCGTTTTACACGCCCTACTTTCCTTCGGACTCGCCAATCTCAATCGGCATCTATACCGATGATCCCGCCTCGATTTACGGGCATGAACTCTTTGTGGCCACGATACAACGCTACATGGAAATCGCCCCTAATCCGGGACACGACGTCGAGATAGACATCCGCATTCTCCTGAACAGAGCCAATGTGACGGTGATTATCTCCGACTGGGAAGGAACAGTCATTCAAGAAGAACATTTCGGAGCATAGGCTCGAAAATAACTTATTTTCTCACTTAATTTTTTAATCATCCCTCTATGAAAAAATTTTTTATGAAACTGACCGCAATCGCGGTAATGCCGATGCTGCTTGCAGCCTGCACGAAAGACGAAGTTAATCCTACACCGACCAACGGTGGAAAGGAAGGCGAAATCGAACTTATCCTGAAAAATGAAAGTGTAGCTGACGGAACTCGCGCCTTTGGCTCCGGCACTACCGAAAGTTGGGAGAAGTCGATCTCCTCCGCTGTACTTATCGTCTACAACACCTCGGGCACGCAAATCCTGCGCCGCGTACTGACCGCCGCCGAAGTGAACGGCTCGACCACGACGCCGATCAAGTTCGTACTTCCGGGCGTGAGCGCCGATGCCTCGTGTGATTTCTATGTCGTTATCAACCGTAACATAGCGGATAACATCACCACCAAGACCAAGCTGCTCGAAGAGTTGGAGAGCGACATCGCCTCCTACAACGGCACCTACGCAAACGTCACGACAAAGGCCATGCGCTCCGGAGGATTCGTAATGACCGGAGCTACAACCGCCAAAATCACAGCAGGGACAACGTCCGTAACCATGACCGTGAAGCGCGTCGTGGCGAAGGTCGAGATTCAGACCACCATGACGGATGCGTTCCGGAGCAAATATGGCAACGGTTGTATCGAGATCAAGAAAATTACATTGAGCAAAGGAGCCGAGAAATCTTATCTGATTGACCAGACGGCGAGCAAATATGCAACCGTAAGTTCTTCCTTCACCTCGGCACAAGACGCCTACTGCGACAAAACCGGCGCGTCGAAAACAAACGCCTACAAGTACAATAACCTTTTCTACATCAACGAGAAGGCCGCAGCCGCTACGGGATCGCGAATAAAAGTAGTCCTCAATGCCGTTTATGATGCTGACGGCAACCTCTCGACTACGACCGACCAGCTGGCCGTCACCTACGAAACGGAACTCACGGGAGCAACCGGCGGCAAGATCGCACGAAACGGCTCCTACAAAGTCAATGCGAAGCTCGACGGACTCACAGGACAGGACGTGACTTTGGCCGTGACCGTCGCAAACTGGGATGCCTTGTCCACGCAAGACGTGAACTTGGGGCAGTAAACCCGACCTTTTCCCCAATCATCCCCGGCTGCGGCCGGGGGTGATACCTGTCGCCGTAGCTCAATCGGAAGAGCGCATGTCCGGTTTTTTTCATACGAATAGATTAGTAAATTGGATACGGGCATGAGGTTGCGGGTTCGAGTCCCGTCGGCGACACAACTCCAAATATTTTGCGTCATGAAAACTTACAAGACAATTCTCATGCTGCTACTGGCCGCAACGACGGCGTGCAGCAAAGACTCCGCAGAGCCGGATACTCCCGGCCCGAAACCCTCAATCAGCATGACACTCGATTACCAGAGCCGAGAATACGAGTTAGGCGAAGTAATCGAGGCAACACTGACAATCACCGAAAAGAATCCGGCAGCAGACTATTTCCTGTTGAACACCTCCTGCAATGGCGGCACGGCCACGGCGACCGTGGACGGAGAGCCCCTGCAATGGCAGGCCGAACAGCAGATTCCCTACGAGATCGTCAACGAGGAGTTCTCCTCGAAGGTGCTCCACCTGAAGATTACGCCCCAAACCGGAGCGACGACCGAGCAGCCCTTCAGTTTCGGGATATACGTTACATCGGCCGACGGTACCGAAATTAGAGACAGGATCTACGCCACCAGCATCAACTCCGCACCGATTACAGCGCATGCGATATATCAGAGCGCCCCGATCGAACTGGAGCAACAACTCGAAATCACGCTACTCGCCGGCAAAGCGCAATTCACCGGGGAATTCTCCGTAAAGCCCGCGATCACCGGCGGGGACGGATACCTTATCATCGACGGCAGAAACTATCACACTGGCGACCGCTTCACGCTTCAGGCCGATATGCCCTGCCCGATCCATTATCAACCCCTGACCAGCGGATCGCACTCCATACAGTTCACCCTCTCCGACGACATATGTTCGGCCGAAGAGATCGTTCCGGTAGAGGTGTTCAATCAGGGCGGGGTTGTGAAGCCCCAGAACGGCATATACATATACACCACCGAGGGGCTGTACTTCAGCCGCGCACGCTGGGAAGAACTTGCAGATAAAAGCGCATTCTCCCCCGAAGGCGTCGCCATCATCGCCGACGAAGCGAAATTTCTTCTTGCACCTGAGCGTGGTAAAGGGTACTGGGGCAACAGCCCGATCGGGCCGCACGACCAATACATGACCCTGCTCCCGGACATCCCCTGGATCAAGGACAGGGACAAGGCGGCAAAGGATTTCGACGGACGCAAAAACACCGAGGCCCTGATCCGAGCATACGAAGACGGACGCCTGAACCAAGCAAATGCCGCAAGATTCTGCTATTACTACGACCCGGAGCAGCCGGGAAAATGGTATCTGCCGGCTGCCGGGCAGATGAACCTCGTGACAAAGCATGTCGTAGAGATCCAGAAATGCCTCGAACTGATCGGCGGGCAAAAATTCATATATGAGTACATGGATTACCACTACGTCAGCTCGACAGGTTGCGACAAACTCTCTATCTGGTGCATGTGTTTCTTTACGAGCACAGCACCGGCATTTAACAATTATGCCTCAATAGCAAGCCCCGTGAAATATTATCCCGTCCGAGACTTGTAGACGCAAGAGCTGTGATAATTCAAACGCCTACCCTATGAAACTTTTCAGAACGACACTCCTATACCTCTGGGCCATGGCCGACAGCATGCGGCTGGAGCGAGAGACAGACGAATAGATCATGAGTGTGAATTATGAAAACGGACAAACTGATCTTGGATGCCTGCTGCGGCCCGCGTATGATGTGGTTCGACAAGCGGAACCCGCAGGCTGTGTTCATGGATATTCGGGACGAAGAGCATATACTCTGCGATGGCCGGAGTTTGGAGGTGCATCCGGATGTAATCGGTGACTTTCGAAGTATACCGTTCGAAGATGCAACATTTCGGCTTGTTGTGTTCGATCCTCCGCACCTTGTCCGTCTTGGCGACAATAGCTACATGGCGCACAAATACGGCAAATTGTTATCCACATGGGAAACCGATCTAAAGCAGGGGTTCGACGAATGTATGCGAGTATTGAAACCGGAAGGGGTTTTAATCTTCAAGTGGTGCGAAGAGCAAATACCCGTAAGCCGAATCATCGAAATTTTCGGAGTGGAGCCGCTGTTCGGCCACAAGAGCGGCAAGAACTCCAAAACGCAGTGGATGTGTTTTATGAAAATCAACAACCCATGACGCACGCTTTTCTACGAATATGAACAACTTACCGCCGTAATTTAAGTTCCACGCCCCAGCCGTCGGAGAGTATATTTTGAAGCTGATGAACGAACCGCACCTGACATACCCGCTCGCCAAGCCTGCCGATGGATATGTAAAACTTATCCACGGCTCGGTCGACATAAAGGTTATCGACGCCGTATTTGACCCAACGCACCGCATTTCGGCGCATCCCGAGCCGCTGGAGCATGTCGGTGGACAGGGGTATCGGGTCGATCCGGTCGGCGGGGATGTACGACACCTTGCCGGTGATCCGGTCGGTATGGGCGTTGATCCCCTTGGGGAATACGCTGGTCACGGCAATTACTTTCCCGGCGCACAGAACGTAATTGCCAATTCGCAAAGAGTTGGTTTTCATAGTCACAAACAAAACGAAATAAAACAGCAAAAATTATGACAGACCAAGTAACGAGCGTCGAGCAGTCGAAGCGGCTGATCGAGATGGGAGTGCCCGCGGAGAAGGCGAGCATGGTATGGGCTACATGTAGCGGTAAATACCATTTATCCGTCTTACCACACTATAAAGCCACACCAGAGTACATCAAAAGCGGGGAGAGTATTCCCGCCTTCACGGTCGCAGACCAGCAGGAATTACTACCCGTGTTCATTGACGCAAAAGGTACATTTTACCTCAATATCTCCAAATGTTACGAGGGATGGTATGTAAGCTATGAAACTGAAAGCGGAGCAGAATTGATCTCCCACCGGGGGATAAAATTGGTCGATGTACTTATGGATGCTACCGAATGGCTTTTGTCTAACGGCTATAAACTGAACATATGAAAGGCAAAACAATTGTTGTATGGTTCTCTTGCGGCGCTGCGAGTGCGGTTGCATCCAAGCTGACATTAGAGAAATATGGCAAAGACAATCAAGTGTTGATTGTGAACAACCCAATCAAAGAAGAGGACGTTGATAATGTGCGATTTAAAAGAGATATGGAGAAGTGGATCAACCAGCCAATAATTGAAGCCGTGAATCCGGAATTCCCAGAAGCATCTATTTGTGAGGTTTTTGCTCGCAAGAAATATATGTCGGGAGTTAAAGGCGCTCCATGCACCCTAATGTTGAAAAAGATGGCAAGGTATTATTTTGAACGCACTAACCAAGTTGACTATCACGTTCTTGGGTTTACTCACGACGAACAAGACAGACATGAGCGCTTCACCAAGTATGAACGAGCCAATGTCATAGCTGTGCTGATAGATGCGGGGATCACCAAGATAGATTGCATTAAAATACTCTATGATGCTGGAATTAGATTGCCGAATATTTACAGCTTGGGTTACCCCAATGCGAACTGCGTGGGGTTGTGTGAAGGCTACCAGCCCTACATATTGGAATTTGGTTCGAAAAACCCATCCAGAGGTATTTGCCAGTCGGGCAAAGCAGAGCCGGGAAATAGGTTGCCGACTGGTTCGCGTGAAAGGACAGCGAATATTTTTAGACGAACTCGCTCCCGAAGCTATCGGAGGAAAGATTAAGTCTTACGAATGTGGGATATTTTGCGATTTGTAACCCAATTATACGATTATCTATGAAAAGCGAAAAAGCAAGACAAGAACTGGAGGACGGTAGCTGGAAAGTAGAAGTCGGTTATGAGGGCGAAGACGTTGACTCGCCATATCATGCCGTGAGAGTAGATGTAGCCCAGTATGCGGTCGAGCTTGCCGAGCAGGAGGCCGAGGAGCGGATGCGCGAGAAGGCCAAGAGAGCGTTCGAATGTGTTTGGAACGCAACGCCAAAACAGGTGGCAGAGGAATGCGGGATAAGTATTCAGGAAATTAATAACGAAGCTGCCGCAATGAAATACTGCCACCAGTTATTCATCCAAAAACTGACCCAGAATGGAAACGATTGAGGAAAGAGCAAAAGCATTTTGCGAAAATAACATCTGTGTAGATTGCGGAGATCGAAAGAATTGCGACCGGGGGTGTGTGGGATGCTGTATTCCTACCTTCTCTGCCCTTGAATGGCTTATCCAGTTCGGAAAATCCGAACACACAGGGCTGACGCGCTGGCACGACCCGAAAGAGGAATTGCCGGAATATGTTAAGGTTGTAGAGGTGAAATACAAGGCTTTTAATAAAATCATGATGGCAATAGCATTTCGATTGGGTGATTTATGGAGTGGCAAAAATAAGTGGTGTATTGATGGGACAAGTGTCCGCATTGACCACGAAAACATCCTCGGCTGGCGGGAGATTCAAGAATAAGATGGAGCCATGACACCGAAGGAACTGTACGACTGGGCGGTCGAGAGCGACTGCGAAAATTACGACATAAAAATACGTGCGTTCATTGATGGCTGGGGTGATATTACCTCCGATATTGAGGAGCTTGGAATCGTCAAAAAAGAACGACCTGAAATTATTGTAATTGACATATGAAACGAGAACTTACACTGACCGACATGGACGGCCACACCGCCGTTCAGACTTGCAAAGTATGCGGCTGCACCAAGGACAATCCCTGCTACCATGAAAAGCTGGGAATGTGCTGGTGGGTAAAGGCCGATCTGTGCTCACACTGCGCCATGATCCAGGCCGGGGAAATACCCGGAGACAGCGTTACCCATTGTGTGAATTCAAACCCTATTTTTCCATGAAAAAATATCGTGAAATAATCCTCCCTCTTTTACTCTTCGCGGCCGCAGGCTGTGAGAAATCCGAGTACCGGATCACCGAGCCTCGGCCGACGCTCGAAGTGACGGCCTTGCAGGACTCTTACATCATCAACCAGCCGGCGTATCTCCAGCTCAAGGTCTCGCAGCAGGGGTACGACGAGGAATTTCAGATATCGGCCGTACTCAGCGAAGGAGCCTGCGAGCTCTCGATGCAGGGCAGCAACCTCCCGACCGACGGCACATGGACGTCGATGTCCAACACTACGGAGATCCTGACGCTCACGCCGACGCTGGCCGGGCCGCTGCGCATATCCTTCGAGGTCAAAACCAAAGAGGGCGAGCAGTCCGGCCGCAGCTTCATAAACTTCAACGTTCAGAAGAGTCCCGCACTCGCACTGGAAGTCGAATACCCCGAAACGGCATCCGTCACCGAGCGGATCGAGCTGACGATGCTCCTCACAAAATCCGGATGGACAGGGGCGATCCCCGTAACCTACACGCAACTGGCAGGCAGCGGCACGCTCCAGTACGGAGCCGTGGCCGTCACCCCGGCCGAAGCGTTCTCCGTGCCGGCCAATAGCGAACAGCCGCTCTACTACACTGCCGCCGAGCGGGGCATGCACCGTCTCCAGTTCTCGGCAACGGACGGATATACCACCCAATTCAAGACTCTTGAGATCATCGTAACAAACTGACGACACCATGAGAACGACCCTATTTTACGCATTGGCGCTGTTCGTATCGGCCGGATGCTCCTCGTCGAAATACCAGATCGTCGAGCCGAAGCCGCAACTATCCCTGTCTACCGTCGCAACGGTCTGTGAACTGGGACAGGCCGTAAGTCTTACGCTGGCCGTCTCTCAGGAAGGCGTAGACGGCAACTTCTCCCTCTCAGCGTTCATCCGCGAAGGGAAGGCCACGCTCACACTCGACGGGAGCGACATGGACACATCGGGCCAATGGGTGCAGCTCTCGGCCAAGAATGCACGCCTTGTAATTACCCCAGCCCAAGCGGGAGATCTGCTCGTAAGTTTTCAGGCCAAGTCACCTGATGGCGAAGTCAGTGAACAGCAAGACCTGAAGGTCACGGTAACAGCGCCATCAGAAATCACGGCCGAAGCTGTCTGCGAAGCGAAGATCGTAAACCCCGCGGCCGATGCCCGGATTCCGGTGCAGCTCCACATTCAAGGTGTTCCGGGCGCAGACGGGAAATTCATCGTAACCCCGACCGTCAGTCTGGGCAAAGGCAAGATATTCCTGAACGGAAACGCCGTGAACGGCCAGGCTTGTCCCGTAGATGCCGACGTGACGTTCGAGTATGCACCCGAAGAGATCGGCGAGCAGATTCTCGAATTCGAGATCGCGGCAGGGAAGGCGTCGGCAAAAGCACGCGCATACATGGACGTCGTGAAAAACATCGTCGTGACAAGCGTCGTCGAGGGCTGCTTCACCATCGACGGGGCCGGGGAGCACAACATCGAAGGCGAGACGGTAACGCTCAAGCTGGTGAACGACGAATTGTTCAACTTCGAGGTCGAGGGCTGGTACGACACATCCGGACAGCTCCTATCCGACGAGGCGACCTATGCGCTCACACTCGCGCGCGACTGCATCACGCAACTTGAAGTCAGACTCAAGCCCCGGACAGTAAACATAACCCGGCAGGGAATCGCCCGGATAGAATTTCAGTATCTCGTCATGGAAGGCGGACGTCCCGTACCGAAGGTAGCCTACGATTACCGCACGCAGTATTCGGCCGACTACAAGGCTTCCGAGCCGGTGAAGTTCTACTACGAGGAGTACAGGCTCGACACATCGAAGATCCCGCCCGTAGGCCAGAAGTCCGCCGGGATGCCGACGATACCCAAAGGGGCGACGAAATCGACATTCCTCTGGCGCTGCGACGAAAAATTCTCCGTCTCGATACGCCCGGCCGACAACCCGGGCTTCAAGTTCAATTACAACGACAGATCCGTCGAGTCGCAAACGACGAAATACTACCTGCCCTCAGACATAACAATGACCAGATAACCACAGATCGGCGTAGTTCAAAAAACAGAACGGCGCATTCAGTCCATGACAGGGACGTGACTATGGGATTGTGCGGAACGGATACGCAATGCGGGTGAAAGGCCCGCCGTCGATTTACATTTTAACTTTACACTTATGAAATATCTCTTAAACAGCTTTTTATCGTTAATCCTACTCTCGGGATGCCAGCAGTTCGTGGGCGAGATATGTCCCGACGGGAGAACTGTTGTAGTTACATTGGAGTTACAGCCCGAACAGCCGGCGGCAAAGGCCCGGGCAACAGATGAGAACACAATCCAGGACGTGAACCTATATCTCTACGGGAACGGACAGTCATATCATTTTTACGCTACCGGTGCTTCTCACCAAATAGATATAGCTCCCGGCACTTACAGCATTCACGCTGCGGTCAATCAGCACAAGGATCTCGGCGAACTCCCTTATAGCGCCCTCATAAATTACAGGACAGACGCACCCCAGGAAGGAACACTCACCATGTATGGCTACGCATACCAAAAGCTCGACCTGACAACAAAAGTAATTCAGGTAAGCGTCAAGCGTAACGCCGCGAAGATCGCATACAACATAACTGTTGCACCCGACAAAGAGATAGAGATCCTCTCTGTGCAGTTGTGCAGCATGCCCAATAAGGATTATCTCATCTGCGAGGAACAGATGGACTTGACTGATCCATCCTACGGTTTTTATGACAGCGAAGTCCGCACGCTGCCCGAAGGGGCAAAGAGTGCGTCCGGCTTATTCTACATGCTTTCCAACCGACGTGGGGAGAATAGTACGATTAAAGACCAGAAACAGAAAAACGCAGAAAACGCGCCGGAAAACGCATCCTTCTTCCGCATACGCGGACGCAGCGGGGAAAATAAAATCGTGGATTATATAGTCTACCTCGGGGCAAACAACACCTCAGATTTCAACGTTTGGCCCAACGAAGCACACACCTACAACATCACCCTCTCCGGTGACAACGAGACCGACACCCGCATCTCCAGTTATACGCTCGACATCACGGACTGGTGGCCCAGAAAATACAACGTCCCGGACAACGATTACGGAGGACTCGACATCTACGTGACGAACAAGAGCGACTATACGTTCACAGGAACGCTGAAGGTGATGAAAGGCGACGGCGAGAAATTCGCAGCCGGGGATGGCGGCTGGAACTTCGGCCCCGACGTGGAGTTATATATACCCCAAAGAGGCGGCCAGCGTTACGACCTGAGATATGCTCCCTCGTTGGTCAAAAAGGGCGTAAACTCGCAGGTGCAGTACCAGGTCGTCGTAAACGACAATGCAGGCGAAAGTACGAAATTCAACTTCGCCTGTGAATTCGCGAACATGGTACAGGCATATTTTACCACCGGGACAGGCTCGGTGACCGTAAGCGGCGAACTGGCCAAGGCCGCGGGGACGAACTACGTGCTTGCATACTGCTACGAAGACGGCTGCACGTTCACAGCCGTGGACGGCAACGGATACGCTTTCGACGGATGGTATGCAGATCAGGCTTATACGCAACTGCTGTCCGCCTCGGCTTCGTACATGTATGCCCCGACAAAGGCCAAGAGTTCCATATACGCTAAGTTCGCACTGGAGAAACAGCCAAAGGTCGAGATCTCCTGCAACCAGCAGAACAAGAACTCGACCTACATGTACAATAAGAACACCGTAACAATGACCGTAACCGACTATTCCGGGCCCGTCACGATAAAGGCGACTTGTGCGGCCGGAGGGTTGTTCACATCGACGACTTCGTTCTCGAAGACCGTGGTCAGCGGACAGAGCTTCACACTCGACCCGATCGTATTCGTCCCCACGGCGGTCGGAAACATATCGTATACCCTCGACGTTACCACTTCGACGGGAATAAAGATCGGTTCAAAAACCGTAACAAACAACATCGTGGCAACGAAGCTAACGCCTAAGATCAGTATATCCTACGACTCGAATACACGGCAAACGTCCTATAAGCCGGCATACACTTCGACATATGTATACTGGTTCGGGTATAAGACTGTGATTGCACGGGTAGCATTTACTCCGGCGCTCGACTACCCTGCACCCATCGAGTCCGCACAGCTCCTCAAGATTCAGCTATACCCCACCTTTCGGGCATATGAGATAACCGGTGCCGAAGACACCAGCAGCGGACAGTGGGCACCCGTCGAGCGGACGATTAACAGCCCCAGTATTTCCGGGCATGAGTTCGCCCCCATAAACACAACATATGCCGATGCACAAGGTATTTCATACACATTGACCAGCGTGAGCAATATGACCGGGCTCGATGCCAAAAATCCCCTGCTCGCTCCTTACACCGAAGGCGACACGATACTCCTGTTGCCATTTACCGAAAGCGAAGCTATTGCGGCGAAAATGATGGACAGGACGTTTATCAAGTATTTCTTTAATAAACCGACACTATTACCCTCGCAAATATCTGTGTCAAATAGTTATCCAAAGAATGATTTACAAATAGTTACTGATATAAAACTCATCAACATAACAAATAACCTTTAGTAATCAGATCTCGTCAATTTAAACAATGAGCAAAGTCCCCAGAAACTGCAAAGTTTCTGGGGACTTGTGTATTACAGGGGAACAATATATTACTTATTACGAGGCCACAAATAATAATCACTGGCTATGGATGAAATTACCTCCTCATTCGCATCAGTCTTAACCTCGACATCTCGGCAGCGATTATAATTGTCCCTAAAAATGAGTTTGAGTGTAATCTCCCCGGAAACACCTTCCCGTATTACCATGCCATCACCATCAATCCAATTTTGCCAACCATCATCCCACTTGCCGCCACTAATTGAATAGAAGGTATCCTTTGCCATAACAGCATTATTCTTTCCTTGAGAAATCAGGATATTAAACGGCTTAGGATCGGTTTTGCCATTGAGGGAAACAAAAGCCACGTAAAAATCACAACCTCGTTTAAACTTTTCAAGTTCATTTCTAAAAGAAAAGTAATAACCCGCAGCTTCACCAACAACCTCCGGATAGAACCCGCCGTTCGAGGCATCGGATACCTTCAATACCTTGCGGTTCGTGCCGGTCTTGGCCGCACCGTTTTGCGTATAGTTGACCGTGAAGGTAACGGCATGGTTGCCCGGTGTAAGGGGGATATACCAGAACGAAGCCGTAGCGCGGCCGTTCACGAAGCTCGCGTCGATCGGCTCGCCGGCATAGACGTAATCCGTGTCGAACTCCGGATTCTCAACGGGGCTGACAACGCCCAGCGCATCGCCTTCGGTAGCGAAAGTGACCGTAGGGGCTTTGTCGCAGCTTACGCCCAGATCCACGCGGATCGGAGTAGTGCCTTTCACGAAACTCGGGACATGCACATCGAACCCGCCGGCTGAACCGCCGTCGTCGTCCTTATCGCAAGAGGGGAACAACATCACCGTCATGGCAGAGGCAGCCATAAACAGAAATTTTACAAAGGATTTCATAATGTGAGAATTAATATTTATGCAAGTTTTTTGGTTAACAATAATAAAAATAAGGTTTTTTCCTCGTCCGGCAAAATTACTTGTTAAATTTTGACTTATCCCGTGAAATATCTGCCGGAAGGTACTTATCGAGTTTTGCTATGCAGGACTTGGGATAGACCCAGCCCGCAACTCGTTCGCCGTTCCATATCAACCATCCGTTGTAACGGGCGCCGAGCCACTTGAGCAACCTCCGATCCAGTCGGTTGTCGGTGAAAACGACAACGGCCCGCTCAGAATAGTCTACCAGTATGGCTTCATCGGACAGCCGTTCGGGAAGGGGATGCTCCCGGACGGGGCCGAGTTCGCCGGCGATGCGGGTCTGCTCAAGTTCCAGCAGGCGGCGGTCTATCGACTCAAGACGAGCAGCAAGAGTTTCGGGTGACGTAGTCGTGAGGTAAGTACGCATCGCAACAAATGCTTTCACAACAGAAATGCAGACCTGTATTGCGATAGGGGTTCTGAGTACTGATGAAAGCATGACCACCCCTTGTTCGGTAAACACGTAAGGTTTATGTCGTAAGCCTCTGGTAATAGAATTGGATATCACAATTTGTGATTTCCAATTTTCTACTTCAACATCGGTCATCTGAAACATAAATTCTTCCGGAAAACGTTGAGCATTACGCTTTACAGCCTGATTAAGGGCACTTGTTGTTACCCCGTACATTTCCGCCAGATCACGATCCAGCATGACCCGCTGGCCGCGGATCTCGTAGATCTTGTTCTGGATTAGCTGGAGATCATCCATGGCATCACGACTGTTGCCCCAAGGCGTCAACCGGCGCATCAGGGGAAGTAGCAACTGGAACGGACATCGCATGCAAGGCCCGATAGAGTTGCTCGAGCGTAAACAAATGTTCGATCAGTTCCAAATCGTTACCGGTAAGTTCCTCGCGTTGCCGCACGATAAGACGAGTTAACTCAAAGTAAAGCGTCAAAAGGGTTTCGGCAATAGCAAAAGGAGAAGAACAGTCGCCTCCGATTAATTCGATAAGAGGCTGCCAATTGTAATTCTGCTGCCGGAATTTCTCGGCCAAAGCGGCCGGCAATTCGATAGTCACAGGCACGTAGCCCGGACGGATAGGTTTGTTTTGCATGTGGTTTGAACATTAAACCGTTAAACAATAAAAAGGTTTCGCCTGACCCGCTGTTCAACACCACATAGGCTTACCGGGGCATTAACCACTCGGCACGGGGGTACGAAACCTAAATTTACGCGCATAATAAATGCCCGCTATTGGCGGACATCTGCCGCCTATGTGAACGTTGAACATTGCAAATATAAATGTTATAAATAACATTTCAAAGGCGGAAACCTATTTTTTGTGATTAATTCCCCAAATAGACTGGCTACGCTAAAAATGACCGTGACCGACTATTCCGGGCCTGTCACGATAAAGGCGACTTGTGCGGCCGGCGGGAGCTTCACGTCGGCAACATCCTTCTCCAAAACCGTCGTAAGCGGACAGAGCTTCACGCTCGACCCGATTGTATTCGTCCCAGAGTCCTGTGATCGATCTCCTTAATCTTCTTCCGGGATAAATCCGGTTTCTGCCAACTGGTTAAATGCAAAGGTTATTTCCTCCAGATCAGGATTGTCAAGATGGATCAGTAAAGAAGAATAGATGTCGTAATCTTCTGACTGATATTGCTTGTCTACTTTACTTATCGATTTATTGTTCAAGCGCGCATACCACTGTTGAAACAGACGATTACGTCCTTGCTCGTGGTGATCCGTACTGTCGCAAACGATGATAACCGCATTGCGGTCATTGACAAATATCCTTTCTATGATGGAGCAAATGGTATCTGCGATGCGCTCATCGTGTGGAGCATCGTCTACCTTAGTGCGAGGTTCGAAGTTAAAAGTATAGACGTTGGTAAAAGCAGGGCCGTATTCGGCCATAGCAAGGAAATAAGCGACATATACGATTCCTCTTGCTGTGGTGAACTCATAGAATTTGTCTTGCTCCTTATAGTCATAAGGGTGTAACAAATCTGACATGACGTTTTTGGGCGAGTTTCTTCAAATCGCCCCCCTGACGAATACATTTCTGTATCGCCTTTTTATCTTCCAACATCTTTTCCAAGATATTGACAGATTTTTTTGCAGTCGGTTTCATTGTGCGATTTGTTTGATGTTCGGATACTTTGCTTTTGCAAAGATAACGCTTTTTCCTGAATTTATTGTACTTCATCCATTACAATTTCATTTTTTTCAGGTTATATATAAACAAATAACATACCTGTTTGTGTTCTGAAATTGCTATGATAAAGATAAAATCTGAGTGCTATGGAGCTACAACATAAAGCTGCTTATCTCGGTCTTTCTTGTTCGACTCGACCTTCTATACAGAGAACGGATACACCGCCTTCCGGACTATCGGATACCTCCTGTTCTTCGTTAAGATGAAGATATCGCCAGAACTCTGAGGTCGGCGGATATGCCCCGATCATGTCTTGTTGAACTTTGATTCGACCGATATGCGAAGCAAGTCCCATAACATCCATGCACAATGATCTCTTCCTGCCCCGCTGTTCATAGGCCAATGAGGCTTTTGCTAACCATTACAGTTTCGCACGGGTGTATAATACCGCTAATTACAAGAAAGGCGTGGATATAAAAAATCCACCTCTCCGGGGTGGGCATCGTTGCCTCATTGTATCTTTGAACATTGCATATATAAATGTTATAAATAACATTTCAAAGGTAGAAACTTATTTTTTGTGATTAATCACATGAAATAAAAAATTCTTACGTATTGAAATAAAATGAGAAATGCCCCCAAGATACGTCCTGTTTTCAGTCTGTTTGGGAGGCTCATTATCTTTAGTTGCAAAAGAACTTTCTAAAATTTCTACCGCAAATATAAGAGTTTTTGCATACATAAACAGAAAATCGCTATCTTTGTGGTGCCTTTAGGCATTGAAAGCGCCAGTGTTTTAACCGGGCGGTGGTCGCAAGACCATAAAGAACAGTTGTTCTTCATTGGAAGGTTAAAACGAGAACCTCAAAAGTTTTTCGTATGAAACATTACCGAAAAGAGGGGTTGCGCAAAAGGAATGCAAATATTGTAGCGATGTTACAATTACTGATTGCGCTGCTGTCCGTGCTTTTAGATTTGCTGTTCCGATTCGTTTAAGCTTAATTGCTTTTATTAAGCCAGAATTTTGGTCTGCTGGACAGCTACGGGTTGGTCAGAATTTGAAATGGGGGATGGATTAACCATCCCCCTATTTTCAGTCTTTTCTCGACAACTACGCTTACTCTTTTACACAGCGAACTGGCTTTGCTGAGGCACTTCCGGATGACAAGTTCTGATAATATACATCCACATCATTTTCCATGAAAATAAATCTATATATTTTATCATGTCTTGCATTAGCGTTGCCACACCAATAATGGCCAGCATCATTACGATTAATACCACAAGTGTACTGTAAGGTTCCATCGGTCTTACGATTCCCCGAAGTAGGATAAAAATCAGTATTTCCTAATCCCTGTCCATTGTAATAAAAATCGTATCCAAGATTGAAACTGCCTTTGACATTCGGAGTTGTAAAATTTCCAGCATTCCTTTTACAAAAATTATATCCCGAATTACCATTAGCAACACGATACCCTTCCGGGCATGGATCAAAAACTGTTTTTGTTTTATCCCACATATCATAAACCCAATCATTTTGCCAATTATTGCCATATAAGAAAGTCGTGGGGTGTGCTATGGAATAAGCAATAGCTTCAGTACGGGTTCTCCCACCGGCCTGAGCTATGTCCGTTTCCCAATCAATCGCAGGATAGGTTCTAACATAAGAAGCTGTTGTCAGCGAGGCCAGTCGTCCCAACGGATCTTTACGTCCCCACTGGTAATAGAAACCGCAAGCCTTGGCTTTCTGCTCGTCGGAACTTGTTGTAGTCGCAGTATTAACAGCCCCCAACGCCAAAGGCATAACATGAAGGGTTTCTATATAGTTCCCCGTAGATGGATTCGCTATGGGATATGCCAATGTCTTCGTAGCATCAATTTCGGGTTTCCAAATGTGGTACGACCAAAGAATTGTTCCTAAATTATCTTTAATGGCAACCACTGTATTGCCTGTCGGTACGCTCGATACGGTAACTTTATTATTATCGGTGTCTAATGAGACTTCCGGTAGGATCAATTCTTCCCCCCAAAGCGCCGTGACTGAAGCAACTTGCGGGGCGTCGGGAGCCTTCACTCCAGTACGCTCGTATTTGCTGTTTGTGAGATAAGGCGTGATGTCAATTTCACACGAGGTCTGATCCGGGCCGACTAAATAGCAGTTAGCAGAACCGTAGTAGATTCCTTCATAAACCGTAACCCGGTTATCAATTTCATTTTCCCCTTTGATAACAAGGTTCATCGTGTGCTTCGTATTTTTCTTGACATCGAAATTTGAGGTGCTGTTTTCACCTAAATAAACAATGTATTCTAAAATTTTACCATTTTCCCCGTCAGCTAAAATACGCATGTAGGTAGCGCATTCGGGGGCATTTTCGGGTGATTTGTCTTTAGGATCAGTAATACTGTTGACCTCGCCTTGGCAGTTGTCCAGCATATAATAATCACCGGTATATATTTTGTCATTATAGATGTCTACAACAACATCGTCATAATAATAAGTCTTATTTGTAGATGAAGAACCTGTGCCGAACATAACTGTCATTGAAGGAGCATTGCAAAACTGAACTGAACGTAACTTTATCGCTGATGCAACGGCATCATCTACGGCAATGCTGTAGGTAATCTTTGCAGCTATTCGAGTAACTTCTATTGCAGGCAGAGTCATTGCGCCAAGAATCCTGACTTTCATACTTGCCGTCATTGGAATATCGTTCTGCATTTTCTCGATGTAGTATTTTTGTTGTATAAGCAACGAATTCGACATCAAGCCCATATCTTTGTGCATATTGGTAATCACACAAAGGGTGTATTCTCCCGGAAGCACCTGCAACTCAAATGACGGTGCATTTTCAGCATAATAAAAGTGATAGTTTTTTTTGGAACTGTATAAATAAATGTTCACATCGGCAATCGCATTTTCATCTATGGAACGTGTTGCCGTCATATCATCTACAGCAAGCCTTATTTGAACTGCAACCTCCGTCTCCGAGGGGGGGGGAAATTGCCGTCCTTAGAATCATCGCCACAAGCAGCGATGAATTGCATAGCTGCGATTACAGAGGCGGTAAGCATCAGCTTCAGAATCTTTTTCATAATAGTGGATTTACGCAAGTTTTTTATTTGGTTAACAACAATTAATCTTCTTT